>Ga0209758_1001130_pt1 | contig 34283 bp, 26 predicted proteins | sample AraplaMF_Col_mMF_FD_184258 | JGI IMG/M metagenome (GOLD analysis project Ga0209758, IMG submission 184258) | Arabidopsis root microbial communities from the University of North Carolina, USA - plate scrape MF_Col_mMF (SPAdes) (version 2) | ecosystem: Host-associated > Plants > Roots > Endosphere... | reverse complement strand
AGGATCACCAGGTCGGGGAAGGCCTTGCGGGCGGTCTCGACCAGCTCGACGGTCTTCTCGCGGTCGTCCAGGGCGACGATCAGCATCCGGGCCCGCTCGATGCCCGCAGCCCGCAGCAGGTCCATCCGCGTGGCGTCGCCATAGTGCACCCGGCGGCCGAAGCGGCGCAGCAGGTCGATCTGCTCGATGTCGCTGTCCAGCACCGTCGAGCGGAAGCCGTTGGCGGTCAGCAGGCGGCCGGTGATCTGGCCGAAGCGGCCGAAGCCGGCGATGATGATGTCCGGCTCGCCGTCGTCGAAGGCGCCGGTGTCGGGCGTAACCTTGGGGATGGCCGCGTCGAGCATCTGGGCGATGCGCTCGTAGAGGATCATCGCCACCGGGGTCAGGGCCATGGAGACGGCGACGGCGGCGGTCAGCAGGGCCGCCAGGGTCGCGCCGATCACGCCGGCCCCGACGGTGAAGCTCAGCAGCACGAAGGCGAATTCGCCGCCCTGGGCCAGGGCGGTGGCGACGGCCGCCGCCCCGCGCGCCGGCGCGCCGAACAGCCGCGCCAGGCCGAACATGACCCCGAACTTCAGGAGCATCAGTCCCAGCACCAGGCCGATCAGCACCAGGGGCTGGCTGGCCACCAGCTTCAGGTCGATGCCCGCGCCGACGGTGATGAAGAACAGGCCCAGCAGCAGGCCCCGGAAGGGCTCGATGTCGGTCTCCAGTTCGCGGCGGAACTCGCTCTCGGCCAGCACGACCCCGGCCAGGAAGGCGCCCAGGGCCGGCGACAGGCCGACGGTCTGCATGATGCTGGCCACGCCCACCACGATCAGCAGGGCCGCGGCGGTGAAGATCTCGCGCAGGCGGGCCTCGGCGATGAAACGGAAGATCGGCCGCACCAGGTAGCGGCCGCCGCCGACCACGGCGCCGACGGCGACGAACACCGCCAGGCCCTGGGCCCAGGGCGGCAGGTGGGCGACCAGGCTGGCGCCGCCGTGGCCGGCCGCCTCGGCGTGGACCGGCGGGGCGATGGTCGCCAGGGTCGGCAGCAGGGCGAACATCGGGATCACCGCCAGGTCCTGCAGCAGCAGGATCCCGAAGGCGGCGCGCCCGACCGGTCCCTGCCGCAGGCCCTTCTCGTCCAGGGTCTGCAGCACGATGGCGGTGGAGGACATGGCCAGCACCATCCCGACGGCCAGGGCCGTCTGCCAGGGCAGGCCGAGTAGCATCGAGACCCCGGCGATGGCGACCGAGGTGCCGACGACCTGGGCGCCGCCGAAGCCGAAGATCGCCTTGCGCATGTCCCACAGGGTCGACGGCTGGACCTCCAGCCCGATCAGGAACAGCAGGATCACCACGCCGAACTCAGCGAACTTCATCACGTCGGTCTGTTCGCCGACCAGCGACAGGGCGAACGGGCCGATCACCACCCCGGCGATCAGGTAGCCCAGCACCGAACCCAGGCCCAGGCGCTTGGCGATCGGCACGGAGATGACGGCGGCGCCGAGATAGACCAGGGCTTGCAACAGGAACGGCATGGATCAGGCCCCCAGTTCGGCGTCGGCGGGCGCGGTCAGCAGCGAGCCGATGCGGGCGCGGTAGCGCTGGGCCTCGGCCTTGAGCTCCTCGTCGTCCTTGGTCGCCGCCCCGTGCACCACGAAGGGCGTCTCCCAGACCATGCCGCACAGATAGGCGGTCTGCTCCAGCGGGCGCAGGAATTCGTCCATCGAGAAACGGTTGTAGCCGTGGGCGTGGTAGGCCTTGGCCGCCCCGCCGGTGGTGCAGGCGGCGAACAGTCGCTTGCCGGCCAGGGCGTTGCCTTCCAGGCCGTAGGCGAAGCCATGCAGCCAGACCAGGTCGAACCACTCCTTGAGCAGGGCCGGGGTCGAGTACCAGTAGAGCGGGAACTGCACGGCGATCACGTCGTGCGCCAGCAGCTTCTCCTGCTCGGCCTCGATGTCGATCGCGAAGTCCGGATAGGTCTCGTAGAGGTCGTGGAAGCTGACCCCGTCCAGCCCCTTGGCCGCCCTGGCCAGGGCGCGATTGGCGCGCGAGCGTTCAAGCGCGGGATGGGCCAGGGTCAGCAGCACGCCCGAGGTGGCGGGCGTCGCGAGGCCAGTGCTAGCTTCCCCGGCGTCAGTCTGATCGGTCACGCCGCTACTCCACGCATCGAAATTTTATTCATCAAGGGTTGAATTTCTCCGTCCGGCGGCTCAGAGCAGTCGGCGAACGTCGCTCCGGGAGGAACCATGGTCGACAAGGTCAAGTCCACAGCCGCCGAAGCGCTGGCGGGTCTTTTATTCGATGGCATGACCATCATGGCCGGGGGCTTTGGCCTCTGCGGCATTCCCGAGAACCTGATCGCGGCGATCCGCGAAACGGGCGTCAAGGACCTCACGGTGGTCTCCAACAATTGCGGCGTCGACGGCTTCGGCCTGGGGATCCTGCTGGAGAACCGCCAGATCAAGAAGATGGTGTCGTCCTATGTGGGCGAGAACAAGCTGTTCGAACAGCTCTACCTCAGCGGCGAGCTGGAGCTGGAGTTCAATCCGCAGGGCACCCTGGCCGAACGCATCCGGGCCGGCGGGGCGGGCATCCCCGCCTTCTTCACGCGCACTGGATACGGCACCCTGGTGGCCGAGGGCAAGGAAACCCGCGAGTTCGACGGCGAGATGTACGTGATGGAGCGCGGCCTGACCGCCGACCTGTCGATCGTCAAGGCCTGGAAGGCCGACGCCGAGGGCAACCTCGTCTATCGCAAGACCGCCCGCAACTTCAATCCGATGATGGCCACGGCCGGCAAGGCCACGGTCGTCGAGGTCGAGGAGATCGTGGCGATCGGGGCGCTGGACAAGGACGCCATCCACACGCCCGGCATCTATGTCGACCGCCTGATCAAGGGCGCCAAGTTCGAGAAGCGCATCGAACGCGTCACCACCCGTCCTCGAGACGAGAAGATTGGGGAGCAAGCATAATGGCCTGGACGCGCGACCAGATGGCCGAGCGGGCGGCCAAGGAGCTGCGGGACGGCTTCTATGTGAACCTGGGCATCGGCATCCCGACCCTGGTGGCCAACTATATTCCCGAGGGCATGAGCGTGACGCTGCAGAGCGAGAACGGCATGCTGGGCATGGGTCCCTTCCCCTACGACGGCGAGGAGGACGCCGACCTGATCAACGCCGGCAAGCAGACGATCACCGAGCTGGACTCCAGCTCGTACTTCTCGTCGGCCGACAGCTTCGCGATGATCCGCGGCGGCCACATCGCCCTGTCGATCCTGGGCGGCATGCAGGTGGCGCAGAACGGCGACCTGGCCAACTGGATGGTGCCCGGCAAGATGGTCAAGGGCATGGGCGGAGCCATGGACCTGGTGGCCGGCGTCAAGCGGGTGGTGGTGGTCATGGACCATTGCGAGAAGTCCGGCGCGCCCAAGCTGCTGCACCGCTGTTCGCTGCCCCTGACCGGGGCGGGCGTGGTCGACCTGCTGATCACCGAGCTCGGCGTGTTCGAGATCAACCGCGGCAAGACGCCGGTGAAGCTGATCGAGCTGGCGCCCGACGTGACCGTGGACGACGTGAAGGCCAGGACCGAGGCGGACTTCGAGGTCGCTCTCTAAGGCCCTCCCCCCGTGGGGGAGGTGTCGGCGCAGCCGACGGAGGGGGGAGTGACAGGTTCGTGGCCACGATCCGGATCGACAGCCTTATAACTTCCCCCACCGGCCTTCGGCCGCCTCCCCCACAGGGGGAGGGTCTAAACCCTACGGCGTCGGCTCCGGATCCGGCGGCAGGCCTGTCTTCGGATCCCGCGGCACGGGCTGGAAGCCCTCGGCGATGAACAGGTCGGTCCGCCGCGAGCGCTTCTTGTCCAGCCGCACACGGACGATCTGCAGGTCCGACGTCCTGGCGAAGTCCTGCCTGATCTTGGCGCGATAGGTCCCCTCCAGGCTGGCGATCAGGGCCCGGCGGCCCAGGGCGGCGTCCAGGGGGGCCTGGGCCTCGGCCTGGTTGCGGGCGGCGATCTCATGCACCCACATCCGCAGCGGCGGGGCTTGTGGCGTGCCGAAATAGCCACGGCCGTAGTAGGCGGCCACGTTGTAGAGGAAGCGGTCGTCGACGGCGACGGCGGTCAGGCCGCCGTGCAGGGCCTGCTCCTCGCGCGAGCGCTCGATGATCGCCTGCACCGTCTGGTCCCACCCCCGGGCCCGCTTGAAGGCGTTGGCCATGCCCATGGCCTCGGCCGTGCGCGGCGCGACCACCCAGGCCAGGAAGACCACCGCCAGCGCCGCCTGCAGGGCCAGCCCGCCGACCAGCCAGCGCCGGGCGTCCCAGCGCAGCAGCCAGGCGGCGACCAGCACCGAGCCCGCGACATAGGCCGCCCCCGCCCAGTTGGCGTTGGCCCGCGACACGAAGGCCTGGGCCGCCACCGTGACCAGGGGCGGCAGGGCGAAGCACAGCAGCATGACGTCGGCCGGGGCCAGTCGCCTGCGCACGGCCAGCAGCACGGCGCCGCCGCCCAGGACGCCGAACGGCACCGGCCCGAACACCCCGAACTGCGAGCCGACGAACTGGACCAGCTCCAGCGGATTGAACAGCTTGCCGGCCTTCCAGTTGGCGTTGGCGGCGGTGTGCTCCAGCGTCGAGAAGTGGTGCTGGTAGTTCCAGATCATGTTCGGGGCGAACACCGCCAGCAGGGTGGCAAAGAAGGCGACCGCCATGGCCGGGGTCCAGGCCCGCCGGGCCTCGCGCGACAGGGCCAGGTGCGCCCCCAGGCTGGCCAGGGCGTAGATCGCCGCGTACTTGGAGAGGAACGCCATGCCCAGGGCCGCGCCCATGCCGGCGGCGGTCCAGATCCGGGCGCGGGGCGAGGCGTGGGGCAGGGCGACGCAGGCCCAGATCATCAAGGCCAGGAAGAACAGCAGCGGGGTGTCGGTGGTGATCAGCACCGACGACAGCTGGACGCCGGGCATCAGGATGAAGATCGCCGCGGCCGCCGCCCCGACCCAGCTTCCGCCGCGCTCGCCGCCGTAGAGTCGCGTGGCGATGCGCGAGATCACCAGGGCCGTGCCGGCGTTGATCAGCGGCGAACCGATGCGCAGCCAGGCCTCGGCGTCGCCGCCGATCCGCGTGGTGGCCCAGATCAGCCAGGCGATCACCGGGGGCTTGGAAAAATAGCCGAAATCCAGGTGGCGCGACCACAGCCAGTACTGGGCTTCGTCCGGGTACAGCTCCAGGGGGGTGACGAACAGCGCCACGACTCGCAGAACCGTCAGAACCCCGACCAAGATCAGCGTCAGCCGCCAGATTCGCGCCTGAGCCGGCCGCGCCGTTTCATCAAGGGCCACGCTGATTTCTCCCGCATAAGTAAGAGGACGCTGACTAAATCTTTCGCAAGCGGGCCCCAGAGGCGGGTTTATCCGCGATCGTGGCCTTTCCGTCACCAAACCTTCTAAATAGGTCGCTAAAGAGCCTCTCAATGATATGGCGCGGCGGGCCTCATGCACCCCGTCGTGGCCTGAACGAGGGGACTAGATCAAGATGATGACGAAAAAGCTCGCCTGTCTGGCGTCGACCGCCCTGGTCGGCTGCCTGCTCAGCGCCACCGCCGCCATGGCCCAATCGACCGGTACGGACGCCGTCGAACAGGTCGTGGTCACCGCCGCGGGTCAGCGGAACCAGAACGGCGCGATCGTTCAGCAGATCGTGCCGAAGTCGCGTTCGACTATCACCCAGGAATTCATCGCCCGCCAGGTGCCCGGCCAGACCATCCTGGACTCGCTGAACCTGCTGCCCGGCGTCAACTTCACCAACAATGACGCCTACGGCTCGGCCGGTGGCGACATCACCATTCGCGGCTTCGACTCGCAGCGCATCGCCCTGCTGCAGGACGGCATCCCGCTGAACGACAGCGGCAACTACGCCATCTATCCGAACCAGCAGATGGACTCGGAACTGATCGCCAAGGTCGACGTCAACACCGGCACCACCGACGTCGACAGCCCGACGGCCGCGGCCGCCGGCGGCACCATCAACTACGTGACCCGCAAGCCCGCCGAGGAGTTCGGCGGCGTCGTGGAAGCCCAGGCCGGCGACGGCAACTTCCGCCGCTTCTTCGCCGTGGTCGACACCGGCAAGGTCGGTCCCTTCGGCACCAGCGCCTGGATCAGCTACGCCGACGCCATCAACGACGTGTTCAACGGCCCGGGCAAGATCCACAAGAAGCAGTTCAACGCGCGGATCTACCAGCCGATCGGCGACAACGGCGACTTCATCAGCCTGATCGCCAACTACAACGAAAACCGCAACAACTTCATCAACCGCATGAGCCTGGCTCAGTTCCAGGCCGGTACGGGCATCGGCTACAGCCGCGCCACCTGCGCCCGCCCGACCCCGGTCGCCGGCACGGCCCAGATCGATACCAACGCGGGCACCTGCTACAAGTACAACATCAACCCGTCGAACACGGGCAACATCCGCGGTCAGTCGCTGTTCCACATCGGCGACAACTTCATCCTGACGGTTGACCCGTCGTTCCAGTACGTGCTGGCCAACGGCGGCGGTCGAGGCCTGTTCAACGAAAGCGGCGCGACCACCGGCAGCGGCCTGATCCGCGGCAGCGCCCTGACCGGCGGCCAGGACCTGAACGGCGACGGCGACATCCTCGACACCGTCCTGCTGTACGCGCCGAACATCACCAACACCCGCCGCTACGGCGTGACCTCGTCGCTGATCTGGAAGTTCGCCGACAACCAGAGCTTCCGCGTCGCCTACACCTTCGACGAAGCCCATCACCGCCAGACCGGCGAATATACGACGTTCAGCGGCGACACGACGCCGAACGACGTGTTCGGCGGCAAGGACGGCTACGGCACGCCGATCAAGCTGTCGGACGGCAGCCTCCTGCGCCGGCGCGACCGCGTCTCGGTCGCCACCCTGAACCAGATCTCCGCCGAGTATCGCGGCAAGTTCATGGACGACAAGGTCTTGCTGAACGTCGGCCTGCGCGCCCCGTTCCTCAAGCGCGAGCTGCATAACTTCTGCTATCAGGCCGACACCTTCACGGCCTACTGCACCAACCAGACCCCGACGGCCGTGGCGGGCAGCAACGACGGCGCCGGCCAGACCCTGGTCACCCTGCCGGGTCAAGGCTCGACCCAGTACGGCCGTCCGCGCGAGTTCACCCGCAAGTACGACAAGGTCCTGCCGAACATCGCCGCCAGCTACAACCTGACCGACTACCAGTCGGTCTATGCCAGCTACGCCGAAACCCTGTCGGCGCCGCGCACCGACGACCTGTACGACAAGAAGCTGACGAGCCCGAAGGCGGAAACCACCCAGGCTTACGACGTGGGCTACCGCTTCCAGTCGCCGACCGTCATGCTGGCCGCCTCGGTCTACTACACCAGCTTCCAGAACCGCATCGAGCGCGCCTTCAACGAGCAGGACAACATCGCCTTCTCGGTCAACGTCGGCGACGTCAAGCTGAAGGGCTTCGACGCCCAGTTCGGCTTCAAGCCGGAAGACTACATCAGCTTCTACGCCTCGTTCTCGTACGCGGACTCGGAACTGCAGGAGAACATCCCCGGCACCGCGCTGGGCACGATCCTGCTGACCAAGGGCAAGGAACTCTACGAAGCGCCGAAGTACCAGGGCGCGGTGCGCGTCGACTGGGACATCACCGAGGCGCTCAGCCTCGGCGTCCAGGCCAAGTACATCGGCGAGCGCTGGACCAACCTGACCAACACCGAAAAGGTGCCGCACTACGCCCTGCTGGACATGGACGCCCGCTACAAGCTGGACGGCTTCGGCATGAAGGACACCTACGTCCAGATCAACGTGAAGAACCTGGCCAACGAGAAGTACCTCGGCGACCTGGCGGTGAACCCGTCGGGCACGGGCCTGGGCCAGCCGGGCTATCCGCGCACGGCCAGCATCACCCTGCACGCCGCGTTCTAAGCGCAGCGTACAGCGGACTTGAGAACGAGGGCGGTCCGGAAACGGGCCGCCCTTTTTCTGTTGTCGCACCCGTTTGCTTTCCGCCGTTGACGCATTTCCTTCACGCGAACCGGAATCCACTTCGCTTGAAAATGCTCTAGAAGGGCGGCTTGACCCCGGGGCTGTCCCGGCCCATTTGCGCCTCCCGTTTCGATCCAGGTTTCCGCCATGACCCCGACCGTCCCCGCCGAGTGGGCTCCGCACCGCGCCATGTGGGTGGGTTTCCCCAGCCACGCCGAGCTCTGGCAGGAAGACCTCGACCAGGCCCAGGACGAGGTCGCCGCCCTGGCGCGCGCCCTGGCCGGCCCCGGCGGCGAGCGGGTGCGCCTGATGGTGGTCGGCGACGAGGCCGAGGCCGCCGCCCGCGCCCGGCTTTCCGACACCGCCGTCGAGATCGTCCGTGGCCAGTTCGGTGACATCTGGCTGCGCGACACCGGCCCGATCTTCACCGAGACCGCCGGCGGCGCGGTGGCGGCCGGCTTCCGGTTCAACGGCTGGGGCGGCAAGTACCAGCTGGAGGGCGACGACATCGTCGCCGAGCAGATCGCCGCCGCCAGCGGCGCGCCCCTGACCCGCAACGCCTTCGTCCTGGAGGGCGGGGCCCTGGACCATGACGGCCAGGGCACGATCCTGACCACCCGCCAGTGCCTGCTGAACGAGAACCGCAACGGCGACTGGGACGAGGCCAGGGCCGCCGCCGCCCTGGCCGCCGCCCTGGGCGCGCGCAAGGTGCTGTGGCTGGGCGACGGCCTGCTGAACGACCATACCGACGGCCACGTCGACAACCTGGCCCGCTTCGTCGCGCCGGGCGTGGTGGCCTGCCCGATGGCCTTCGGGACCGACGATCCCAACGCCGAGGTCTATGCCGAGACCGCCCGCGCCCTGGCCGCGATGACCGACAGCCGCGGCTCGCCCCTGCAGGTGGTCCGCATCCCCTCGCCGGGCCGGATCCTGGACGAGGACGGCGAGGTCATCCCGGCCTCGCACATGAACTTCCTGATCGCCAACGAGGCGGTGATCGTGCCGATCTACGCCGAGGAGTCGGGCGCCTTCGCCGTCGAGGTGATCCGCGGCCTGTTCCCCGAGCGCGAGGTGATCGGCCTGCCCTCCACCGCCATCCTGACCGGCGGCGGCTCGTTCCACTGCATCAGCCAGCAAGAACCGGAGGTCTGAGCATGACCCGCACCCTCAGCGTCGCGGCGATCCAGACCGCGTACGGCATGGACCTGCAGGCCAACATCAGGAAGACCGAGGGCTTCATCCGCGAGGCCGCCGCCAAGGGCGCCCAGGTGATCCTGCCGTCCGAGCTGTTCCAGGGGCCGTATTTCTGCGTCGCCCAGGAGGAGCGGTGGTTCGCGGAAGCCCATCCGTGGCGCGAGCACCCGGTGGTCAAGGCCATCGCCCCCCTGGCCGGCGAACTGGGCGTGGTCATCCCGATCTCGATCTTCGAGAAGGAAGGCCCGCACTACTTCAACAGCCTGGTGATGGCCGACGCCGACGGGTCCCTGCTGGGCCTCTATCGCAAGAGCCACATCCCCGACGGCCCCGGCTACATGGAGAAGTACTACTTCCGGCCGGGGGACACGGGCTTCAAGGTCTGGGACACGCGCTTTGGCCGCCTGGGCGTCGGCATCTGCTGGGACCAGTGGTACCCCGAGGCCGCCCGCGCCATGGCGCTGATGGGCGCCGAGTGCCTGTTCTACCCGACCGCCATCGGCAGCGAGCCGCACGATCCCAGCCTGGACACCGCCCTGCCTTGGCGGCGGGCCATGCAGGGCCACGCGGTCAGCAACGTGATCCCGGTGGTCGGCGCCAACCGCATCGGCTTCGAGCCCTGGGACGGCTATCCGAACGGCGGCCAGACCTTCTACGGCTCGTCCTTCATCGCCGACCATCGCGGCGACCTGGTCAGCGAGCTGGGCCGGGCCGACGAGGGGATCGTCGCCGCGACCTTCGACCTGGACTTCCTGCAGACCCACCGCGCGGCCTGGGGTTTCTTCCGCGACCGGCGGCCGGACCTCTACACCGCCTTGGCCAACGGCCGGCCGGCGTGATCCACACCGACCGGCTCGTCCTGCGCGCGCCGGTCGACGCCGACCGCGACGCGATCGCGGCGATCAACGCCGATCCCAAGGTCGGCGCCTGGCTGGGCGGAACGCGCGACCGGGGCGAGAGCGACGCCTTCGTCGACCGCGTCCTGGCCCACATCGCCGATCACGGCTTCGGCTTCTGGGCGGTGGAGCGCAAGGCCGACGGGCGGGTGATTGGCCTGACCGGGATCTGGCACGTGCCCGAACCCAACCCGCTGGCCGGCCAGGTCGAGATCGGCTGGCGGTTCGCCCCCGACGCCTGGGGCCAGGGCTACGCCACCGAGGCGGCCCGGGCAGCCCTGGACTACGGCTTCGACCTGAGCATCGACGAGATCGTCGCCTTCACGGCCCGGACCAACCTGGCGTCGCAGGCGGTGATGCGGCGCCTGGGCATGGTCCACGATCCGGCGCGGGATTTCGAGCATCCGGGCTTGGCCGAGGGCGATCCGCTGAAGCCGCATGTGGTGTTCGTCGGGCGGCCGAGGACCTGGCCGTAAGCTCACCCACTTGCCCCCACCTGACCGCTTCGCGGTCTGTCGCGGCGAGGGAGCGGAGCCTGCGCACCGGAGCGTTCTTCCCCCGCCGGGGGAAGACGGTCGCGAAGCGACCCGTAGGGGGCAAGTGTCAGCCGGCGGCGCACCCCGTCGGCGCCCCTCGGGCCTTCGACGCCGCCACCTCCGCCCGCGCCGTCGCCAGGTCGCTGATGAACACCGGATCCTGGTGCAGTCGCGAGACCATGGCCGAGCCCAGGTAGCGGCCGGCCTCGATGTCGCTCGGGTAGTGCACGCCGCAGACCACGCGGCTGTCGCCGAACTCGCGGCCGCGGGCCAGGACGGCGCTGGCGTGCTCGGGGGCGACCTCGGCGATCACCAGGGCCCAGGACCAGCCGATCAGGCCGTGGCCGGACGGATAGGAGCCGTCGGTCTCGATCCATTTTTCGCGCGGCACGCAGATCGGCCGGGTGTTGCCGACCGGCGGGCGTGGACGCTGGAAGGCGGCCTTGGCCGGCTGGTAGAGGGTGGCGGCGTCGTCGGTCATCCGCAGCAGCAGGTTGGCCAGGGTCGGGGTGGCCTCCGGGCCGATCGTCACGCCGGCCGCGCAGGAGAAGCTCTTGAAGCCGTGCGCGCCCGATAGGTCGGCGTCGGCGATGGCCCGGTCCCAGGCCGGCGTGCCCGCCAGCTTGCGGGTCGCCTCGAACGTCGCCCGGTCGGCCTTGCCGCGCGGCGAGTCCGGGGCCGGCGGCGGGCCGACGATCAGGGCGCCGTCCAGGTTCATGCCGGTCCTCAGATAGCCGGCCGGCGGCTTGGTCCAACTGGCCGTGCTGGGGCTGACGGCGTAGGGCGGGGCCTTCGGGGCCGAGAACAGGTCCTGGACCGGCGAGCAGCCCATCAGCAGGACCCCCGCGAGGACGGCGGGCGCCAGCGGGTTTCGGATCATGGGCGGTCTCCGCTCGGTCATTCTCCCACAGAGCGACGCCGAGGGCCGGCGTCAAGCGCGGCTCTACGATGGTCGAGGTGAAAGGGCCGGTCGACCGATCGCCCCGCCCTTGGAGGCGGCCCCAGCCGACGGCTCGCGCGCGCCCCTTTCCCGCCACGGGCGAAACGCAAGCTGGACTTGACCGCAGGGCGGAGGGTCGATTGCGGGGCCCCTCGGGATCGGCTAGAAGCGCCAGACCTTTAAAGGCCGCCTGAGCGCAATGGGCGTCCGTTCACTAGCCTTTTGTCGAGCTGTTCATGGAAACGACCCAACCCGCCGGCGGCATCTCCGGCAACGTCCTCTTCTACTCCTCGCCGGAGCCGCTGAACCGCGAGCAGCACGCCAAGCTCGCCCTGGTCCACAAGGACAAGCCGTACAGCTTCGCCCTGAGCGGCACCGCCGTGCCGCTGGCCGTCACCGAATTCGCCCCGGCCGCCCTGAGCTATCCGGTGATCTTCGCCGGCGACGACCGCGTGCCGCTGGCCGTGATGGGCCTGAACACCGGCGAGAACCTGTTCATCCAGGCCGACGGCGCCTTCGAGGCCGGCGCCTACATCCCGGCCTATATCCGCCGCTATCCGTTCGTCCTGGCCAATGACGAGAGCCAGGACCGGCTGATCGTCTGCATCGACCGCGGCTCGGACCTGCTGGCCGAGGGCGGCCAGACCCCGCTGTTCGACGATAAGGGCGAGCCGACCGAGTACACCCAGAACTGCATCAAGTTCTGCGACGACTTCGAGGTCGAGCGCCGCCGCACCGACTCGTTCGTGCAGCTGCTGAAGGACAACGACCTCTTCGAACTGAAGAAGGCCGTCTTCACCCCGATGGATCCCAACGGCCAGCCGGGCGAGCCGCAGACCGTGGCCGAGTACTTCGGCGTCTCGGAAGAGAAGCTGAACGCCCTGCCGGCCGAGAAGATCAAGGAACTGCAGACCAGCGGCGCCCTGGCCCAGATCTATGCGCACCTGGTGTCGCTGATCGGCTGGGACCGCCTGATCGCCCTGGCCACGATCCGCCAGCAGCAACAGGTCGCCAACGGCGCGCTGAACTAGGCTCGACGCTTCACGGCGTCGAAGAGGCGGCGGGTTCGAAAGAGCTCGCCGCCTTATCTTTGCGCGGACCAGGACAGGCACATGTGCCTGTCCCCGGCTTCAGCCGCGGCTCTACCGCGCGAAGATGCTCCGCGTCAGGCACGAGAAGACCAGCCGGCCCGCCTCGTCGAGCAGGTCGTGCTGGGCGATGACGATGCCCTTGCCCTCGCCGACCGGATCCTTGCCCATCACCGTCATGCGGCCGCGCAGCAGCTCGCCGGCCGGCGGGTTGCGCAGCCAGCGCAGGGCGTCGACGCCGACCCGCTTGGTCTGGGGCCAGGCGGCGCTGGCCTCGGCGTCCAGCTTCGACCAGATGGCGAAGACCATGGTGTCGGGCGCGCCGCTGGCCGCCGGCCAGCCCGGCTGGAAGGCCGCGCAGAAGGCGTCCAGCGCCTTGCCGTCGACGACCGTGGTTCCCAGGGCGACCACCTGGCCGATCTCGATGTCGTCGAAGGAAGCGGGCATGGACGGGCGACTCTGTTGCGAACGCGGGTCACCGACCTGATCACGGCGGCTTGGCCATTGTCGAGAGCGCTTGGAGAGGTCATGTGTCTTGCCCATCTTGTCTTGGGCCGAGCCTGGAACCCGTTCATGTCGCTTCGAAAGCTGTTCGCCGTCCTGCCGGCGCTGGTGATCGCCCTGCTGTTGGGCGCGCCCGCCCTGACGGGGACGGCGAAGGCCGACCCGGTCCAGACCGGTCATATCGAGGTCGAGCTGGTCTCGCAGGAGGCCGGGGCCGCGCCCGGCTCGACGGTCTATGTGGCCCTGCGCCAGAAGATCCAGCCGGGCTGGCACACCTATTGGCGCAATCCGGGCGACGCCGGCGACGCCACCCGCATCGTCTGGACCCTGCCGGCCGGCTGGACCGCCGGCGACATCGTCTGGCCGACCCCGGAGAAGAGCCGGGTCGGGCCGCTGCTGGACTTTGCCTATACCGGCGAGGTGCTGCTGCCGGTGCCGATCAGCGTGCCGGCCAGCGCCCAGGTCGGGTCGGTGGTCACCCTGAAGGCGGCCGCCGCCTTCCTGGTCTGCGAGCAGGTCTGCGTGCCCGAGGACGCCGTCGTCATCCTGACCCTGCCGGTGGTGGCGGGAACGCCGGGGACGGATCCCCGGTGGGGCGCCAGGGTCGCCGAGACCCTGGCCAAGGCGCCCAAGCCCGCCGGGCTGAAGGCGGTGTTCGCGCTGCAGGGTTCGGTGCTGAAGCTGGCCGTGACCGGCGCGCCGCTGAAGGGCGCCGACGTTTCGGGCGCATTCTTCTATCCCTATTCCGGCAAGGTCATCGAGCATCCGCCCGAGCAGGCGATCGAGCGTGGTCCCGAGGGCCTGACCCTCTCGCTGACCCCTGGCTACGATTTCACCCAGGCCGAGCAGAAGCCGAGCGAACTGGCCGGCGTGCTGGCCCTGAACGGCGCGGCCTATGAGATCACCGCCACGCCGGGGACGATCCCGGCCGAGGCCGGCGGCCTGGGCGCGCCGCCCGCGGCTCCGGCCAAGGCGGCCGGATCCGCCCAGGGCGCCAGCCTGGGGCTGCCCCTGGCCGTGGCCTTCGCCTTCCTCGGCGGCCTGATCCTCAACCTGATGCCCTGCGTCTTCCCGATCCTGTCGATGAAGGCCGCCAGCCTGACCGCCCACGCCCACGACGCCGGCAGGACCCGCGTCCAGGGCCTGGCCTTCCTGGCCGGCGTGGTCGTGACCTTCCTGGTCCTGGCCGGCCTGCTGATCGCCGTGCGGGCCGGTGGGGCGGCGGTGGGCTGGGGCTTCCAGCTGCAGTCGCCGGCGGTGGTCGCGGGTCTGGCCCTGCTGATGCTGCTGGTGGCCCTGAACATGTCGGGCGTGTTCGAGGTCGGCGCCTCGGTGCAGGGCGTGGCGTCCGGCGCGAGCGGCAACGGGCTCGGCGGATCGTTCCTGACCGGCGCCCTGGCCGTGGTCGTGGCCGCGCCCTGCACCGCGCCGTTCATGGCCGGGGCCCTGGGCTTCGCCCTGACCCAGCCGCCGCTGGCCGCCCTGCTGGTGTTCCTGGGTCTGGCCATTGGCTTCGCCGCGCCGTTCGTGCTGCTGGCCTTCATCCCCGGCCTGCTGGCCCGCCTGCCGCGCCCCGGCCCTTGGATGGACGTGCTGAAGAAGGGCCTGGCCTTCCCGATGTACGCCACCGCCGCCTGGCTGGCCTGGGTCTACAGCCAGCAGACCGGGTCGATCCCCCTGGCCGCCCTGCTGGCCGCCAGCGTCCTGGTCGCCTTCGCCGCCTGGCTGTACGGCCTGGCCCAGGCGCGGTCGATCGCCGGCAAGGGCGCGGCGATCCCGTTCGTCCTGGCGGCCCTGTCGCTGGTCGCCGCCCTGGTCCTGGTCGTGGCGGGCGTCCGCGCCGCGCCCGCCGCCTCGGCTCCTGCCGCCGCCTCGACCGAGATCTCCGCCGGCCCGGGCCTGGCGGCCGAGCCATGGAGCCCGGAGAAGGTCAAGGAACTGCAAGCGCAGGGCAAGGTGGTGATGGTCGACTTCACCGCCGACTGGTGCGTGACCTGCAAGGTCAATGAGGGAACCGCCCTGAAAGGCCAACGCCTGGTCGATGCGTTCAAGACCTCGGACGCCGTGCTGCTGCGCGCCGACTGGACCAAGCGCGACGCCGTCATCGCCGCCGCCCTGGCCGAGCACGGCCGGGCCGGCGTGCCTCTGTACCTGGTCTATCCGAAGGGCGGCGGCGAGCCCGTGATCCTGCCGCAGCTGCTGACCGAGGGGCTGGTGATCGAGGCGGTGGAGAAAGCGGCCAAGGGGTAGGGGGCTAAGACCCCCTCCGGCCCTTCGGGCCACCTCCCCCAAAGGGGGAGGATCTATCGCCCAGATGCTCCCCCTTTGGGGGAGCGGTCGCGAAGCGACTGAGGGGGCTTTCCCCTCTACTTCTTTTTCTCGCCCTTGCCCCCAAACGGCAGCCGCGCCTTCACTTGGTCCAGCGGGGTCCGCGTCACCACCACCGGCGGCGGGGCGACCACGGCCGGGGCCTTGATCGGATAGGCCCGCCAGCCGGACTGGATCAGGGCCCCGAAGCCCTGGCAGCGCGGCAGGATCCGCACCGCCCCGGTCTTCGGCTTTGGAAAGGGCGGGGGCTGGAACAGGTCCTGGCGCTTGGGGTCGGTGAACCGCCAGTCGGTGGGCAGGCCGTAGCCCTTCTCGCCGCCGATGCGCACGGCCTTGTAGGCGATATTGGCCTGGAACGGCGGCACGCCGTACTTCAGCATCGCCCGCAGGAAGATGGCGTCGGCCTCCTCGCGCTTGCCCGGCTCGCCGATCGTGTAGAGCCAGTCGTGGACGATGGCCGCCCGCGCCGTCGGTCCCTGGGGGTCGACGAAGCCCTGGCCGTACCAGGGCACGCTGGCGAAGTCGGTGACGTACCAGCGGGGCACGACGATCAGCTTGCCGGTCTCGACATCGCAATAGGGGAACTCGGCGTCCAGGGTGAACAGCTTGCGGCCGTCCTTGGTCTGGTTGAACAGCATCACCGGCTGGGGCGTCAGCGAGCTGGGCGGGGTCGGGGCGACCACCGGCACGAAGACCGTGGTCTTGGTCTCGGTGGCGCAACCGGCCAGGACGAGGCCGAGGGCGAGGGCGGCGGCGGATCTGAACTTGGGCGGCATGGTCGGCGGACGGGTCTCGGGAGGAGGCGATCTTCTGGACGGCCAGCCGCGCCCTATCAAGCGTCAATGGCGAAGGTGCGGCGATGGCGGCCTTCTGTTGCGAGTCTTTCGCGAAACGAGGTTTTGTGGAATCGTGCGGCGGGGGCTTCACGTTTCGGAGAACCGCCATGCCGATCACTCGCCGCCTCGTCGCCGCCGGCCTGCCTGGGCTGATGCTGGCGATCCCGTCCCTGGCCCAGGCCCGGCCCGCGCCGGCCTTCACCGCCGTGGACATCGACGGCAAGACCCGCTCCCTGGCCGAGTTCAAGGGCAAGGTCGTGGTGCTGGAATGGGTCAACGAGGGCTGCCCCTACGTCCGCAAGCACTATTCGGGCAACATGCAGGGGCTGCAGCAGGCGGCGCGGGCCGACGGCGTGGTCTGGCTGTCGGTGGCCTCGTCCGCCCCGGGCAAGCAGGGCTACTTCCCCGACGGCGCGGTCGCCAGGGCCTGGATGGACGCCAAGGGCGCCAAGCCCACCACCCTGCTGCTGGATCCCCAGGGCGTGGTGGCCACGGCCTACAAGGCCAAGACCACGCCGCACATGTTCGTCATCGATCGCGAGGGCCAGGTGGTCTACGAGGGCGCCATCGATGACACGCCCAGCGCCAGGGTCGAGGACCTGAAGACCGCCAGGAACTACGTCGCCGCCGCCCTGAACGACGTCAAGGCCGGCCGCAAGGTGGCCGTGGCCTACAGCCAGCCGTACGGGTGCTCGGTGAAGTACAAGGACGCTTAGCCCCCCTAGATCCGCTTATCCCGGCGAATGCCGGGACCCAGATGGGATAGCGGAGAGGTGGGAGCCTTAAGCTCTGAACTCGTCCCGTCAGACTCCACGCCATGGGATCTGGGTCCCGGCATTCGCCGGGATGAGCGGATTTTGATTACGCCGCCGGCTGCGGCGGGGCGGTGATCACCTCGACATTGTCGTTGAGCAGATAGACCATGTCGCGCAGGGCCAGGTCCTGGTCCTTGACGGTCCTGGCCTCGCCGACGGCCTTGAGCTTTTCGGGCAGGTCCTGGCTGATGCCGCGCAGGATGCACTTGAGGTCGTCGACCGCCCCGCGCTCCTTCAGGGTCACGTGGCCCTTCATGTCCAGGGCCGACAGTTCGGCGATCTTGCCCTGGAAGGCGTCGAAGCCCTTCAGGGCCGCGGCGACGGCGGCGGCGTCCTTGGGCAGGCCGGCGCGGTAGGCTTCGGCCTGGGCCTTCAGCCCCTTGGCCCGGCCGACGATGTCGATGAACAGCGGCTCGCCCGCCACCGAGGCTGGGGCTTGCCCTTGCTGGACCACGGCCGGGGCCGGGTCGACGGCCTGGAGGCCCGGGCTGCCCGAGGCGAACCAGAGCATGGCGGAAAAGGCGACGGCGTCACAGGACATGGAGCTCTCCCCGCGAAAAACGTCATTGGTCTTCATGACGCGGCGGCAGGGGTTTGGTAAGCCCGCGCGGGTAAACGCCGATTTACCAAAACCCGTGACCCCTCGCATGAAGGAACGCCGCATGGCCGATCTCGACGCCGCCTGGAACCGCCTGGAAGCCGCCGCCAAGGCCGCCGGCGAAAAGCGCATCGTCGAGTTCTTCGACGCCGAGCCTCGGCGGCTGGAGGCCCTGACCCTGGATGTCGCCGGCCTGCACGTCGACCTTTCCAAACAGGCCTGGGACGAGGCCGGCCTCGAGGCGGCCCTGGACCTGGCCCACGCGGCCGATGTCGAAGGCGCCCGGGTCCGGATGTTCGGCGGCGAGGCGATTAACGGCTCCGAGGGCAGGGCCGTGCTGCACACCGCCCTACGCGCCAAGGCCGACGCTGACGTCAGGGCCGGCGGCGTCCCGGTCATGGCCGAGGTCGAGGCGGTGCGCGCCCGGATGAAGGCCTTCGCCGAGGCCGTCCGGTCCGGGGACATCAAGGGCGCGACCGGCAAGCCGTTCAAGGCCATCCTGCACATCGGCATCGGCGGCAGCGACCTGGGCCCCCGCCTGCTGTGGGACGCCCTGCGGCCGGTCAAGCCGTCGATCGACCTGCGCTTCGTGGCCAATGTCGACGGCGCCGAGTTCGCCCTGACCACGGCCGACATGGACCCGGAAACGACCCTGGTCATCGTCGTCTCCAAGACCTTCACCACCCAGGAGACCCTGGCCAACGCCGGCGCGGCCCGCGCCTGGCTGGCCGACGCCCTGGGCGAGACCGGCGCCAACCAGCACCTGGCCGCCATCTCCACGGCCCTGGACAAGACCGCGGCCTTCGGCGTGGCCGACGACCGGGTGTTCGGCTTCTGGGACTGGGTCGGCGGCCGTTATTCGCTGTGGTCGTCGGTCAGCCTGTCGGTGGCCGTGGCCTGCGGCTGGGACGTGTTCCAGGGCTTCCTGGACGGCGCGGCCGAGATGGATCAGCACTTCCGGACGGCCTCGCTGGAGGCCAACGCCCCGGTGCTGATCGCCCTGGCCCAGGTCTTCAACCGCAACGGCCTGGACCGCCGCGCCCGCTCGGTCGTGCCCTATTCGCACCGCCTGCGCCGCCTGGCCTCGTTCCTCCAGCAGCTGGAGATGGAGAGCAACGGCAAGTCGGTCGGGCCCGACGGCAAGCCCGTCAAGCGCGGCACGGCCACGGTGGTGTTCGGCGACGAGGGCACCAACGTCCAGCACGCCTATTTCCAGTGCATGCACCAGGGGACCGACATCACCCCGATGGAGCTGATCGGCGTGGCCAGGTCCGACGAGGGCCCGGCCGGCATGCACGAGAAGCTGCTGTCCAACCTGCTGGCCCAGGCCGAGGCCTTCATGGTGGGGCGTTCCACCGAGGACGTGGTCGCCGAACTCCAGGCCAAGGGCGTCCCCGAGGCCGAGATCGCGACGCTGGCGCCCCAGCGCACCTTCGCCGGCAACCGCCCCTCGACCCTGGTGCTGATGGACCGCCTGACGCCCCGGGCGTTCGGCGCCCTGATCGCCCTCTATGAGCACAAGACCTTCGTCGAGGGCGTGATCTGGGGCGTCAACAGCTTCGACCAGTGGGGCGTGGAGCTGGGCAAGGTGATGGCCGGCCGCATCCTGCCGGAGCTGGAGAGCGGGGCCGTGGGCCAGCACGATCCGTCGACCACGGCCCTGATCGGGCGGCTGAAGGTTTAAGCGCCGCTCCACCCTGCGCGCGGGGGCCGCCCAGGCCCCCATCTCCCTTGGTTTGTCGAACGTGACGGCCGCGCCAATGCGTGGCCGGTCGCCGGCGTGCGCCAGCTCGCGCGAGAAGGATGCTTGACCTCCCCTTAAGTTGAGCGCCTTATTAATTTGCCCGACAAAGTTGCGTCCCGAGTTCGTGCCCATGTCGGCAAACTCACGCTTTCCTTCGTGCAATCAAACACTTCATCCAAAGGAGGACACGCCATGCGCGTGATCACACGGCTTGAGCAAAGCGCCAAGACCGGACTTGGATATGGCGCCGATGCGGCGGTCCGGAGCAAAGGCTATTCCGACGCCTTCTTCGATGGTCGAAGCACTCCCCGCGAGATTCTTGCCCGCAATTGGCTGCCGGAAGGCGCGGTTCACCAGGAGCGGATTCTGTCCAACCAGGTCAACAGCGACCGCTATCTGCTGGGACCGCAGGTCAGTATCACCCGCGACGACATGCGCCGCGTCACCTGGGCGGCCGGCGTCGAGGCAGGCAGTCTGGTGCTCAGCCAATATGCGGGGCCCCACGTCGAGCGGAACGCCGGCCTGCGCATCGAAAAGCGCGTTCTGGCGCGCGACGGCGTGTGGCGCTATTCGCTCGCCCTGGACAAGTTCTCGGGCCAGCCCAGCGTCGCCTGGATCTCCGGCGAGCCGGGCGCGCGGACGCTGTGGCTGGATGGCGTCGCGGTCAAGACCAAGGCGACCGACGTCGACTTCCCCTTCCTCGCCTTCAGCCAGGCGCCCGTCGGCCACGTCCAGACCAAGGCCGCGCCGTTCGGCGTTCTTGGCTACAAGGACCGCAAGTCCGGCCAACTGTTCCTGCGGCGGATCGAGAAGGGCAAGCTGGGCGACGAGATCGCGGTTACGGCCGACACGTTGGGCGGCGTCTCGTTCGCCATATCGGGCGACGAGGTCCTGGCCCGCGTGGACCTGCTGTCGAAGGGCAAACCCGTGCCGGCCCTGTTCCGTTCGACGGACGGCGGGCGCGCCTATTCCAAGCCCCAGCCCATCGACATCTCGGGTCTGCAGGACGGCTTCGAGACCGTACCCGGCTACGCCAAGCCGATCGTTGACAAGGGAGGCGGTTTCCACGTGCCCCTGTCCCTGAGCAGCCACAAGGAAGCCCTGGCGGTGAACTACGTGGTTCGCGAGAACGCTCTGGTCGAGGCCATCCGGGTCGCGGGCGTCACCAAGAAGGTGACGGTCGAGGTGTTCCCCAGCACGGTGGGCAGCCAGAAGAGCTTCGGCAACGGCGTCTCCGACGGGCACGGCCTGATCATGGTGCTCAGCACCGAGGACGGCCAGCTGTTCTCCAGCAACTCGTCGGCCGGCGGGATCTATTTCCCCCAATCGGCCCTGCTGAACTACGAGATGCCGTTGGTGGCGGGCTTCACCGCGTCCGAGTGCTACAGTAGCGGCCAGAAGCCCAACATGGTCAGCATGGACTACCTGTTCCTGGAGGCCAACGACCTGGGCGATCCCATCACCTCGCGCCTGCATTTCGAGACCTGGGACATGCCCTTGCCTCTGCCGAAGGCCACGGCACGGGCTCAGGGATCCAAGGTCGAGCTGAATATCGAGGCGGACTGCGATCTTGAGCCGGGCAAGGTCCGGGTCTCGTTCGACGATCCGGCCGTGGTCGTCACCAACGTGACGATCAAGGGGCTGCGGTCGGCTGTGATCGAGACCGACGCCAAGGACGTCAAGGGCAAGGTTCTAGCCTATGACGTCCTGACCCTGTTCCATCGACATCACGGCGAGGTCGTGGTCCATTAGGGCGGATCGGGCTTGGAGGGCGGCGTCGGTCGTCGCCCTCACGGTCTCCGGGAGATCGCATGCCGCAGGCGCGGTTCAGCCACCTGGCGCTCAACGTCTCGTCCCTGGCGCGATCGGAAGCCTTCTATCTGGTGGCGTTGGGGCCCTTGGGGTTCGTCGCCGCGGACGGCGAGGCCAACCGCTACCGGCGGCTGACCAATGGCGCTGATCTGGTTATCGTCCTGGCCCAGGTCGAGCACCGCTTCCTGGCTCGGCCCCATCACCGCAAGGCGCCGGGCTTGCACCACTTCGCCCTGTCTGTGCCTGGCAAGGCCGACCTGGACGCCATGGAGCGCCATCTCACCGGACTGGGCGTTCCGCTGCTGGGGGCCGGCCGCTACGAGACCGGCTATCGCGACGGCTATTGCGGCCTGATGTTCGAGGACCCTGACCGGATCACCATCGAGATCGCCCATCACCATCCTCAGGGCTATTACGCCGCCTGAGGGGTGAACGGGCCATGCCTGGCGTCGCCACGGAATGGCGACGCCCAGGGGATCTGGCGTATCCGGCACGCCTAGAACGTCTTCCGCAACCGCAGCGTCCAGAAAGTCCGGGGGTTGATGTCGCGTTCCTCGGTGAAGGCCACCGCCCGGGTGTCGCGGTCGGCATAGACCGTGCGGCGGATGACGAAGTCGTCCCACATGTTCAGCTGGGCCCGCAGCGACAGGGTCGGGGTCGGCTTGTACTCGACGAAGGTCTCGAAATAGGCCGCGCCGCGCCAGCCGCCGGTCTGGTCGGGATCGAAGGTGTCGCGGCCCAGCTTCGGCAGCCAGTTGATCCCCCACTGGGTCTTCCAGGACGCGATGTCCTGCTGGAAGCCGATATTGGCCTGGGTCGGACGCACCTCCGAGATCGGACGGTCCTTGTGGGTGGTCGGGTCGGTGACGTGGGTCTCGTTCCAGTCGTTCTTGAAGGTGAAGCGGCCGCCCTTGATCCCCCACTTGTCGGTCGGGACCACGATATTGACCGACAGCCGGTCCAGCGTGCCGTTGCCGATGTTGCCGACCGCCGACAGCCCGCCGTCCAGGGGCAGGCGGTCGATCACGTCGATGATCTCGTCGTGGCGATAGCCGACCGAGACGATGCCCTCGCCCCAGAACCGCCGCTCGAAGGTCACTTCCGAGATCCAGCGTTGCTCGGGCCGCAGGTCGACATTGCCGCCATAGACATTGCCGTCGTCCAGGTCGGACGAGGCGGCGAAGTCCTCGAAGTCCAGCTGGCCCAGCTCGCGCTCGAAGCGGAAGCGCACCTGGTGGTTGGCCTTGGGCGTCCAGGTCGCCTGGAAGCGCGGCTTGGCGTAGAAGAAGCTCTCCTTGTTCGAGGCGTCGCCCGACTGCTTGATCGTCGAGGTCTCCAGCCGCAGGCCGCCCTCCAGGGTCAGCTTGGGGTTCACCCGCCAGGTGGCCTTGGTGAAGGCCTCGCCGCGCAGCTCCTCCACCTTGACCGAGGCCGACGGCAGGTCGATCGCCTGGCCGTTCTCGGCATAGGTCTGGTGAGTGTCGAGCATGTTGTAGGCCAGCTCGCCGCCCGCCTCGATCGTCAGGCCGGCGCCGCGCTCGTGGCGGACCAGGGCGCGGACGATCGATTCCGAGGAGTCGCCCTTGGCCGTGAAGCGCTGGTCCAGCCCCGCCTGGCTGTCGGCGCCGGTGGCCACGTCGTCGAAGCTCTCGAACTGGTGGATGACCCGGGTCTCCAGCGTCCATTTCGGCTTCAGCGGGCGAATATAGGTCACGCCCAGCTCGCCCGACTTGGTGTCCTCGGCGTAGTCGCTGGTGCGCAGCACGCCCGGCGAACTGATCTTCTGCCACTCCCGCCAGTCGTGGACCCCGTATTCGGCCGTGGCCTCAACCTTGCCGCCGGCCAGCGGCCCCGAATAGTTGACCCGCGCCGTGTCGCTGCCGCCCCAGCCGTCGTTGATGAAGGCCTCGTCGCGCAGCACCGCCCCGGTCGCGTCGCGGCGGATGTTGCGGCCCACGCCGTTGGAGTCGCTGGTCGAGGTGCCGTCGCTGAGCAGCACGCTCCAGCTGCGCTCGCCGCTCTTGGCGGTGAACTGGTAGCTGCCGCCCCAGACGTCGTGGCCGCCGTCGAACAGGCCGGCGTTCCAGGTGACGATCGACTGGCGGCTGGCGGCCGTCTTCAGGATCACGTTCACCACCACCGAATAGCCCTGCATGTCGATGCCCGGCGCCCCGCCGCGGATCAGCTCGATGCGGTCGACCTGGCTGGCCGGGGTGCGCTCCAGCACGTCCGAGCCGGCGTCGTTCTTCGAGGCCGGGCGGTTGTTGTTGATCAGGATGTTGCCGACCGCCCCCTCGAAGCCGCGCGTGCCCGCGCCGTCGTCCACCGTGAAGCCGGGCACCCGGTCGACCATGTCCAGGGCGGTGTTGGGCCGCTGGGCGGCGAAGAAGTCGGGGGTGAAGACCAGCACGCCCTTCTGCGTCGCGTCGTCCAGCGGGGCCTTGTCGGTCGGGCCGGTCGGGACCGGGACCTGGGCGGCCTGCGGCGCGGCGTCGGCGGCGCGGGCGGCGGTGGCGCCGGTCAGGATCAGGGCGGCGGCGCTCGCCAGCAGCAGGCTCTTGGTCATCGATGTCATCCCCTCAGATGTGAGGCGATAACTGCCGGTCACGGACCTTCATCTCAAGTTACAAGCCGGAAAGGTGGATTACTTCGGCGTCACATTACACGGCGTTCATGTTGGTGGATTGCGAGTGGCTGTGGATAACACTGATGAAGGCGCCGTTAAGACTTGGAAAGATCTGTACATCTCCGTTGTCATCCCGGAAGCCTCTGCGAGGCTTCCGGGATGACAACGATAGAGGGCTTGGACGCGCGACGTCGGCCTTCCGTCGGAAGCCCGACGGTCAAGGATGGTCCTTGTGCGCCGCCGCCTCCAGGCGGGCCAGGGACTGCGCCCCCAATCGCAGGCTCTCCAGCTTGAGCGCCCGGCTCAGCGCGGCGTCCTGGATCTTGAGCCGGGCCTCGATCTCCGCGTCGGTCAGGCCGTCGAGGTCGTCGCCCGCCTTGCCGAAGGCGGCCAGGTGGTCGTTGGCGGGGGGCTTGGGTCTGCTCATCGAAATCTCCTTGAAGGGCTGGGGTGGCTCCGCCCCCACGGGGGCGGACAGACCGCGAAGCGGTCAGGTGGGGGCAAGCGTCGACAGGCACGATCTCTCATCCTCACGCGGTGACCCGCTGAGGGCTGGGGAGGCGGCGGAGCGTCCGGGCCATGCCCGGTGTAGAGTTTTGGAGTGTACCGTTTCGGCCTGGGCCGGAGCGCTCCGCGCGGCCGGTGGACGAGAGCCTTCGGGTCGCGGATTCTTAACCCGCTCCAATGGAGGCCCCCGGCGGGCAGGACGTTGGCTCCGTCCTGGACCGCGCGGGCGATTTCAGCCCGCGCCTGCCGCGTGTCGCCGTTCGGCCCCGAGGGTTCGATCCCGCCGCCCGGTCCGGCCCGTCCGAGGCCCCATCCAGGACCCCTACGTTCCGCCGACCGGTCCACCGGGACCCGCGACGCCGGCCGGCGGACGCTTCCCGCTCGACCGCCCCCGCCACCCGCCAGGTCGCCAGCTGGACGGCCTCCCCGGTGGTGGGGCGAGGACCAGTATGGCCGGACCCCGAGCCCGGCGGCGCTCGTGACGCTGATTTTCTTGCAGGGCCTTGAACGGGCTGGCCTTTTCCGCGCCGCCGACGGGGATTGAGCGGGGTCTATCCCCGCCAGGGGCCTTCCGCCGGTTCCCTAAACTGTCATCCCGGACAAGCTCGGCGGAGCCGAGCGCCGATCCGGGACCGCCGCAAGCGCCGGCGTGCACGCCCCGGTCCCGGATCTTCGCGCTGCGCGCTCGTCCGGGATGACAGCCGTCTTGCGCCCCCTTCGCCCACGAAGGGGAGCCATCCTTACATCTCACGGCGAGACGATCGCCGGGCTGGGCAGGTCACTCAAGGACGACGCTCCGCGTCGCCGCGGAGCGGCCGGCCGCAGGCCGGTCCTTGACTGACCTGCCCAGCCCGGCACGCTGCTGCCTGCGAGAGATGTAAGGCTGGGTCCCGACCAGGGCGGTCGGGGGATGAGATTGAGCCTACGCTCGGCGTGAGCGGGCGTGGGGTTTTGAATTTGTTGGGGCGGGGCTGTGCTCGCAGTGAAGAGGGGATGGAGGCAGGAACGCGCCAACAACCGACGCTGAAGCACCTCCAGAAAGCCGACATTCGATGACAGAGGTCGTCAGCGGCGATCAAACTCCTGTCCAACAGCAGACCGAAGCAGTTCGACTAGCTCAACGCGGTTGGATGAAGCTGAAGCGGACCGAAGAAGTTGATCGAAATTGACGAGAAGTCCCGCGTTACGCCTCGGATTCAGCAACAGGACATCCGACCATATGTCGCCATCGTTTTCAACAGCCCGCGCATAACGCAGGAGCCAGTACATCAAGACTTGGCGGAAATCGCCCGCCCCAAAATTACGCTCGGTATGCTTGACCTCGATGAGGGTCGAGCCAATCGCGAAATCCCCGTGGCCAGATGCCACCCAGCCTAAGCCCGGTATCAGAGGTGAATGCTCAAGCACGGCCGAAGGTCGTTGTGCCCGGACGCTATCGAGCATAGCCACAAGATTTCCGGCAGCAAGATCCGCAACAAGCATGTCGCCAGGCTCAAGCCGCTCCGGGATTCGCGCATCGAAATGGCGTTGCTGCCGTTGAGAAGCAATCGCCAAGCAGGCCTCCCACGATGCGAGTTCTCCCCCTCTTAACCGGCTTTCGGCCCGCGCCATCGAGAGCTCAAACATCATCGCCTTTTGCAGGCGACTTTCCTGGATCAGCCCATTTGGTACTGAGTTGATGCCAGGAAATGAAAACATCTTCGCATTCAGCGCGTTGACCAGCCCTCCGGTCAGGCGCGGGAACAGAACATCCAGAACACCAGGAATATCGCGCGCAACGGTTCTCGGGTCCCGGGCCGGCAGCCGGTTAAACGCCATTGGTAGCCCAGCCTTCATAGAAAGCCGCAAAGCTTCCCTGCCCACCAGCTTCAATGCCAAGTTGCCAAGCTTGCGAGAGTGAACCTCGCAGTTGGTCCCTTGTTTTCCGGCCTTCATCGCCGAATACGCCGGCTGCCAGCCAGAGCATCCGCTGCTCCTCTGCCCCCAGGTTTGGCCATTGGTTCCGCAGGCGCGTGAAGGCCGCTCTGTCGGCCCAGTGCTTCCAACAATCGATGCAGGCGCGCCGAACCGAGAAGGAAGTAGCCGTATCGTAGGTTCGCCGAACGAACGCGCCACGGCTGTCGGTCCTGGCGAAGCGGAGTGCCCTCAGAAAATGTAGCAGGTTGGCTTCAGGAACAAGCAGATGGGCAGCGCTACTCGGCAACTTGTCGAGCAAATCGTCGATAGGTTCAAATATTTCTTCAAATTCATTGTTAGATCGAATTGCATACACGCCTCGCATTATTTTCGACCAGGAAGCGCGAAACGAGTCCAGATTAGTTGGATCCAATAGCGTTGCGCATAACTGCACCGCTACACGCGGATCCTGAAATTTCAACGCACGCCCAATCTGCGCGATAACAAAAGCGTCTGGTTGAGATTTCTCTCGCTCGAGATCAAGTAAGAAAGAGATATCGATCTTTTCAAAAGATTGCTTCAGTTTTTCATATTCCGTGTTTGCATGATCTGAATATGGATCGAAATGAAGATCGAGTTCTCGAAGCGCAAGGCTCGAATCCTCCCCCTCACCCAGCTGTGCCCCGACAAAATCCCGGTAGTGTTTCGAGCTCAAGATGGTTGTCTTGCTGCGATTTAACGACAGCCCGTAGTCCGCCAGGGCGTGCGACAGCGTCGAGAGCGCCATATAGGCGTCCTGCTGCGAACGGCAGATCAAGGTATAGTCATCGACATAGCGATGCCAGAAGAGCCCGGCGTCAGTCAGCGAACGGTCGATCGGCGTCATCATCACTTCCGCGAGGATGCGCGCACATTGACCGCCAACTGGAAGCCCGAAGGATCGGCCGGCTGCGAGCTTGCTCAAGATGCGATCGATTTGCGTCGCCAGAGTTGAACCCGGTGACAGGTCTTTGATGACGTTCTCGAGCCTATGATGGTAAATATGCTCGTAGAAACTTGAGACGTCGGTTTGAATGACAACCGCCTGGTCCTCTTCAAGGCCCGGTTCGCTCAACGTCGCAGCCTTATAGGCTCGCCAGGACCTCGCTCGATCGAAAAAGCCCGGCCCCTGCGCCGCAAGCCGGTATGAGTGCGCGCGAGCGCTCCGCTGAGCCTCGTTCGCCTCAGCGATCGCTAGCCCCAGACCATTCAAGTAAAGATTCCAGAATGGGTGGATCTTTGTGGTGATACGGAAGCCGTGAGATCCGGAAGGCACAAGCAGCCGTTCTGACCCGATCGTAAGCCCGTTCATGAAGGCTGCAGCCTTCCCCAGGTTGCCCGTCTCGATGCCCCTGAACAGCGCAAGGCAGATCCCAGCAAGATCGGCAGCCCTGTCCTTAATGAAGGCGGCGTCGAGATCATACGGAAGCGTGTCGTTGTCACCGCTGGCGCCGATCTCGAGAGCGGCTCGAACAAAATGCCTTTCCTCGACCTTAACCATTCGAGCCTTTCTCAGGCGCCGCCGGCACCGATCCCTTGATGCGCTTAATGTCGCCGCACACGCGCATAAGGGGAAGCGGTTAAGGTGACGCTTTCAACAAAATCACGCGTCAGCAAGTGTTGAAAAGGGCTTGGCCAGTGAAAGCATTAGGGCCTAGTAGCCAGAGTTGGGGCTTGCCGAGAGGAGACGGCTGCAACTTCACCTAAGAGTTAGCTACGGCCTTTCCCTGCCTCCCCCTTCCCCCAACCCCCGCCATCCGCTACAAGCCGCCCCACCATGACCCGCACGCCGCACCATCACGGCCGCCACCACCATCCGACCTCGCCTCGCGGGATCGGCCGGGTCCGTTCGCTCTAAGCCAACGCCCAGCCGCAGCCCCGCCCAAGGCGGATGGGGCTTCGTACGAGCGCCATCCGTCGAGACCTACGATCAGGACCCGACGCGCATGACCGACCAGCCAGACACCTCCGGCGAGACCTTCCGGCCCGAAGCCCGCAACCCGCGCGGCTTCGCCGACAAGCGGGCCCGCGACCTGCGGGCCGAGCGGGCGATCCTGGAGGCGGTGTCGGCGGTCTACGAGCGCTACGGCTTCGAGGCGCTGGATACCGGGGCGTTCGAATATGCCGACGCCCTGGGCAAGTTCCTGCCCGACAGCGACCGTCCCAACGAGGGGGTGTTCGCCCTGCAGGACGATGACGATCAGTGGATGGCCCTGCGCTACGACCTGACCGCGCCCCTGGCCCGCTTCGCCGCCCAGCACTGGGAGACCCTGCCCAAGCCGTTCCGCCGCTACGCCTTCGGGCCGGTGTGGCGCAACGAGAAGCCGGGGCCGGGCCGGTTCCGCGAGTTCATCCAGTGCGACGCCGACACCGTCGGCTCGGCCCGTCCCGAGGCCGACGCCGAGATCATCGCCATGGCCGTCGAGGGGCTGGAGGCGGCCGGCCTGCCGCGCGGGGCGGCGGTGCTGAAGATCAACAACCGCAAGCTGCTGAACGGCCTGCTGACCGCGGCCGGGGTCGAGACCGGCGGCCAGAAGCTGGCCGTGCTGCGCGCCGTCGACAAGCTGGACCGCCTGGGCGTCGAGGGCGTGCGCCTGCTGCTGGGGGAGGGAAGGCTGGACGAGAGCGGGGCCTTCACCAGGGGCGCGGGCCTGGTCGGCAAGGCGGTCGACTCGGTGCTGGACTTCGTCCAGGCCGGCGGCGGCGGACGCTCGGCGACCCTGGCCCGGATCGCCGAGGTGATCGGCGGCTCGGCCGAGGGCGACGCGGGGCTGGAGGAACTGGCGCGGATCGACGCGGCGCTCGCGAGCCTGGGCGTGGCCGACGACCAGGCGGCGTTCGAGCCGTCGATCGTCCGGGGGCTGGAATACTACACCGGGGCGGTGTTCGAGGCCGAGCTGCTGCTGTCGACCACGGACGACAAGGGCAACAAGGTCAGCTTCGGCTCGATCGGCGGCGGCGGGCGCTATGACGACCTGGTGGCGCGGTTCACCGGCCAGGTGACGCCGGCCACGGGCTTCTCGTTCGGCGTCTCGCGCCTGGCGGCGGCCCTGCGGGCGGCGGGACGCGAGCCGGGCGGGGCGGCGCGAGGTCCGGTGGTGGTCATCGCCTTCGACCAGGCCCACATGGGCGAATATTTCGCGGTGGCCGGCGAGCTGCGGGCGGCGGGGATCGCGGCCGAGGTCTATCTCGGGACCTCGGGCATGCGGCCGCAGATGAAGTACGCCGACCGGCGGCTGTCGCCCGCGGCGATCATGCTGGGCGGCGACGAGATCGCGGCCGGCACGGTGACCATCAAGGACCTGGATCTCGGCCGGGAGCTGGCGGCGGGGGTGGCCGACAACGCCGCCTGGAAGGCCGAGCGGCCCGGCCAGCAGACCATCCCCCGCGGCGAACTGGTCGCGGCGGTCCGCAAGATCATCGGGGGTTAGGGGCATGAGGCTCGAGCGTTCCATTCCGGCGGAGGCGCTCGACGCCATCCGCGCTCCGTTCCTGGCGGCCGGGGCCGCGCCGACCGACGCGCCGGTGCTGCAGCCCCTGGGCCTGCTGCTGGACCTGGCCGGCGAGGCCATGCGCTCGCGGCTGTTCGTGGTCTCGGGCGACGCGGGCGAGGAGGCCTGCCTGCGCCCCGACTTCACCGTCGCCGTGGCGCGCCAGCACCTGGCGGGCGGCGACGGCGCGGGGCGCTACTTCTACGAGGGCAAGGCGTTCCGCGTCGCGCCGCGCGGCTCGGACCGGGCCGAGGAGTTCCTGCAGCTGGGGATCGAGGCCTTCGAGGCCGGCGACCCCGTGGCCGCCGACGCCGAGATGGCCGCCCTGGCCTGGGCCAGCGCGGCCGCCGGCGGTCGGGGCGACCTGACCCTGCTGCTGGGCGATGTCGGCCTGTTCGGGGCCTTCGTCGACAGCCTGGGCCTGACGCCGCCGCTGGGCGCGCGGCTGAAGCGGGCGTTCGGCAAGCCGCGCCAGCTGAAGATCGAGCTCGACGGCGGCGTGGACGCGCCCTCGGAGGAGAAGAGCCGCATCGCCGCCCTGCTGGCTGGCCTGCCGGAGGCCGAGGCCTCGGCGGTGCTGCAGGAACTGTGGTCCCTGGCCGGCATCGAGCCGGTCGGCGGCCGGCGTCCGGCCGAGATCGCCCACCGCCTGGTCGAGCGGGCCCAGGCCGCCCGGGCCGGGGCCCTGTCGGCCGGCGAGGCGCAGGCGGTGCGGGCCTTCCTGGCGGTCGGCGACCGTCCGGGCGCGGCCCTGGACGCCATCGCCGCCCTGGGCGGGCGCGAACGCGGGGCGCTGGACGCGGCCCTGGACGGCTGGCGCCGGCGCCTGGCCGGCCTGGTGGCGCGCGGCGTCCCCGAGGACCGCATGACCCTGGCCGCCGCCTTCGGCCGGGCCTTCGGCTATTATGACGGCTTCCTGTTCGAGGTGCGCAGCGCCGCGCTCGACGAGGAGCGGCCGGTGGCGGCCGGCGGCCGCTATGACGGCCTGCCCGGGCGGTTGGGCGGCGAGACCCGGAACACGATCGGGACCGGCGCCGTGGGCTGCATGGTGCGCCCGGCGCGAGCCTATGCGGGAGGCGGCGAATGAGCCCCCAAGGAAAGAGCGAGCCGATGATCTTCGCCATCCCGTCCAAGGGCCGGCTGAAGGACCAGGTCGAGGCCTGGCTGGCCGAGTGCGGCTTCCGGCTGGAGATGTCGGGCGGCGCGCGCGGCTATTCGGCCGAGCTGTCGGGCCTGCCGGGGGTTTCGGTGCGGCTGCTGTCGGCCGGCGACATCGCCGCGGGCCTGGACAGCGGCGAGCTGCACCTGGGCGTCACCGGCGAGGACCTGCTGCGCGAGCGCGGCGAGGACATGGACGCGCGGGTCATGCTGCTGCGGGCCCTGGGCTTCGGCCGCGCCGACCTGGTGGTCACCGCCCCCAAGAGCTGGCTGGACGTCGACACCATGGCCGATGTCGACGAGGTGGGTCACACCCACCTGGCCAGGACGGGCCGGCGTCTTCGCGTGGCCACCAAGTACGTCACCCAGACGCGGGCCTTCTTCGCCCGCCACGGCGTGGCCGACTACCGGATCGTCGAGAGCAGCGGCGCCACCGAGGGAGCCCCGGCGGCCGGCGCGGCCGAGCTGGTGGTCGACATCACCACCACCGGCGCGACCCTGGCGGCCAACGGTCTGAAGATCCTGTCCGACGGGGTGATCCTCAAGAGCCAGGCCCAGCTGACCGCCTCGCTGATCACGCCGTGGACGGACGGCCAGGTCGAGTCGCTGGCGCGCCTTCTGTCCGTGGTCGAGGCCAAGGGCCGGGCGGGCAAGCTGGCCACCCTGGTCTGGCCGGCCGAGCAGGACGCGGCGGGCCAGGCGGCCGTGGCGCCGTTCGTCGGCCAGGGCGCCCGGCGGGCCAACGGCGCCCTGCTGGCCGCGGCCGACCTGTTCGAGGCCGCCGCCGCCCTGGGCGCGGCCGGAGTCGAGCCGGTAACCGTCTCGCGCCCGGACTATGTCTTCGAGTCGCGATCGGCGGTGCTGGACAAGCTTCGCCAGAGGCTGTCCCGGTAAGTTTTGACTGACTTGTCAAAAATACGCTGGGAGATCGGCGATAAGTTTGACCCGCCGGTCCAATCTAACGGTTTTGTGTCAAAAATAATCCCGGGCGTGGCGGATTCACGATCGTTGCCGTTGACACCATCTCGGATTTGCCGTTTCTAACCCTTGCAAGGAAGAAACGAGCCCAAAGAGAGCTCCCTTCCTTCGGCGTTTCGGGGAGGAAACGCCCACCTAGATCGAATGATCGAGAAATAGCTGGACCCGTCGCGATTATCCCCCGCGACGGGTTTAGTGTTTTCCGGTTCGATTTCGAGTTTTTGACGGACTCGATAAAAATCGGCCCAAGCCCGCCGTCCCCCCGACTTGAAAATCGCATGGTCGTCCTGGACTGGACGCGGTGAGGTCTCGCAACCGGAGACAAGCCTTTCCGGCGACTCGTGATTCCGACCGTTCGCCTGCCCGAACCGCTCACACTTTCGCCCGGCGCGCTCTAGCGCCGCGCGGTCGCGGCCCGATCGGCCTGGGACACGAGCCACGCCACGAAATCGGCTGGCCCTGGCCGCGTCTCCTCCTCGCGCAGCAGCGCGAAATGCCAATCGGCGTCGACCAGCGCATGCTCGAACGGCGCGACCAGACGGCCGTCGTCGAGCATCGGCTTGAACAGGCTGCGCGGCAGCAGCGCCACGCCCTGGCCGGCCAGGGCGGAGTTCGCGTTCAGCTCATGGCTGGGATAGTCCACGGCCCCAAATCGAAACCGGCCGCCGGCGGGCGCGCCGGCTTCGCCCAGCCATAGCGGCCAGTCCGGATGCGGCAGCAGGATGAGCCGCTCCAGGTCCGCGGGCCGGACGAGACGATGCCGCGCGACCAGGTCCGGCCTGAGCATGGGCGTCAGATCGACGGGAAACAGGGGGTGCGAGATCCAGCCCGGCCAGGGACCGCCGCCTGTTCGGACCGCGATGTCGAAATCGCTCCTGGATCGCAGGTCCGTCGACACGTCGAGCTCAATGGCGATGCGGGGATTGTCGGCCTGATACCGCTCCAGGCGCGGGGCCAGCCAATGCGAGGCGAAGGTCGGCGGCGCCGTGACGCGGATGACGGGGCGGGCGCCGCGGAAGGCCTCGAGCGCCAGGTCGATGTCGCCCAAGGCGTGATCGATGCGCGCCGCGAGCGCGAGCGCGTCGTCGGTGGCGGTTGCGCGAGGCCCCCTCCGCACGAACAGCGGCTTTCCCAGGTCCTGTTCCAGCGTGCGAATGCGCAGGCTGACGGCGGCGGGCGTCAGGAACAGCGTCTGCGCCGCCGCGGCGAAGCTGCCGGACCGCACGCACTCGCCCAGGATCCGCAGGGATTCCAAAGAGGGACGCTTCACAAGCCATCCTTGTCGTAATCGTAAAAAACCCGCGTTTTGCCGTCGCCTTCCAGAGTGTCAGAGGAGGACGCCTACGCAAGCCGCCCCACAAGGAGTCGCGAATTTGTCCCTGCAAGCCCGGCCGCTCTTCGATCTGTCCATTCACCTGCACCCGATGATCGAACTGGGCCGGACGCCGGCCGGCGATCGGCGCGTCTACCCCGTTTCGGGCGGCGGCTTCGAGGGCGACCGATTGAGGGGCGCGGTTTCCCCGCTCATCGGATCCGATCTTCTCCTGCTCAGGGCCGATGGCGCGTTCCAGCAGGATGTTCGCCTGCTGCTCGTGACCGATGACGACGCCTCCATCCTGATGACCTACCGCGGCGTCCGCCGGGCGTCGGCGGAGGTCGATCAACGCCTCGCCCGCGGAGGGATCGTGGACAGTTCGGAATATTACCTCCGCACGACCCCCTATTTCGAGACGTCCTCGGAAAGGTATGGCTGGCTCAACGGCATTGTCGCGGTCGCGCGGGGCGGGCGGATTCCAGGCGGCGTCCGCTACGAGGTCCACGAAATCCTGTGACGCAGGGTCCTTGCGTCGGGGACACGCCGCGAGGGCGCGTCCCCGCCCCGGCCTACCAGATCCGCACCCGATCCTCCGGCGCGACGTACAGCTTGTCGCCGGGCTTGACGTCGAAGGCGCCGTACCAGCCGTCCTGGTTCCGGATCGTGCCGTTGACGCGGTAATAGGCCGGCGAGTGGGGGTCGCTGACCACCTGCTGGCGCAGGGCGTCGTCGCGGATCTTCGAGCGCCAGACCTGGGCCCAGCCGAGATAGACCCGCTGGTCGCCGGTGAAGCCGTCGAGCACCGGGGCGGGCTTGCCGGCCAGCGAGGCGTGATAGGCCTGCAGGGCGAAGGCCAGGCCGCCCATGTCGCCGATGTTCTCGCCCATGGTCAGCTGGCCGTTGACCTTGGCGCCGGGCAGGGGCTCGAAGGCGCCGTACTGGGCGCCCAGCTTGTCGGCCTGGGCCTTGAACTTGGCGGCGT
>Ga0209758_1001125_pt1 | contig 34352 bp, 31 predicted proteins | sample AraplaMF_Col_mMF_FD_184258 | JGI IMG/M metagenome (GOLD analysis project Ga0209758, IMG submission 184258) | Arabidopsis root microbial communities from the University of North Carolina, USA - plate scrape MF_Col_mMF (SPAdes) (version 2) | ecosystem: Host-associated > Plants > Roots > Endosphere... | reverse complement strand
TCGACGCCCTGGTGGCGCTCGGCTTCGGCGCCTCGCTGATCTCGATCTTCGCCCGTCTCGGCGGCGGCATCTTCACCAAGGGTGCGGACGTCGGCGGCGATCTCGTCGGCAAGGTCGAGGCCGGCATTCCCGAGGACGATCCGCGCAATCCGGCGACCATTGCCGACAACGTCGGCGACAATGTCGGCGACTGCGCCGGCATGGCCGCCGACCTGTTCGAGACCTATGCGGTGACCGCGGTCGCCACCATGGTCTTGGCGGCGATCTACTTCGCCAAGACGCCGATCCTCGCCAGCATGATGACGCTGCCGCTCGCCATCGGCGGCATTTGCATCATCACCTCGATCATCGGCACCTTCTTCGTCAAGCTCGGGCCGAGCCAGTCGATCATGGGCGCGCTTTACAAGGGCCTGATCGCAACCGGCGTGCTGTCGCTGATCGGCATCGCGCTGGTGATCTACTACCTGATCGGCTTCGGCAAGCTCGAGGGCGTCAACTACACCGGCATGGCGTTGTTCGAGTGCGGCGTGGTCGGCCTCGTCGTCACCGCGCTGATCATCTGGATCACCGAATACTACACGGGCACCGACTACCGTCCGGTGAAGTCGATCGCGCAAGCCTCGGTCACCGGCCACGGCACCAACGTGATCCAGGGCCTTGCCATCTCCATGGAAGCGACCGCGCTGCCTGCGATCGTCATCATCGCCGGCATCCTGGTAACCTACAGCCTCGCCGGGCTGTTCGGCATCGCGATCGCGACCGCCACCATGCTGGCGCTCGCCGGCATGATCGTCGCCCTCGACGCCTTCGGCCCCGTCACCGACAATGCCGGCGGCATTGCCGAGATGGCGGGACTGCCCAAGGAGGTGCGCAAATCGACCGACGCGCTCGACGCGGTCGGCAACACCACCAAGGCGGTGACCAAGGGTTACGCGATCGGCTCGGCCGGTCTTGGTGCTCTCGTGCTGTTCGCGGCCTACAACGAGGACCTCAAGTTCTTCGTTGCCCGCTCCGCGCAGCATCCCTACTTCGCCGGCGTCAATCCGGACTTCTCGCTCAACAATCCCTATGTGGTGGTGGGCCTGCTGTTCGGCGGCCTGTTGCCGTATCTGTTCGGCGCGATGGGCATGACCGCTGTGGGGCGTGCCGCCAGCGCGATCGTGGAAGAGGTCCGGCGCCAATTCCGCGAGAAGCCGGGCATCATGCAGGGCACCGACAAGCCTGATTACGGCAAGGCGGTCGACCTGCTGACCAAGGCGGCGATCAAGGAGATGATCATCCCCTCGTTGCTCCCGGTGCTGTCGCCGATCGTCGTCTACTTCGTGATCTACCTGATCGCGGGCGGCGGCGCGGCCGGCAAGTCGGCGGCGTTCTCCGCGGTCGGCGCCATGCTGCTCGGCGTCATCGTGACGGGCCTGTTCGTCGCGATCTCCATGACCTCGGGCGGCGGCGCCTGGGACAACGCCAAGAAGTACATCGAGGACGGTCATTTCGGCGGCAAGGGCTCCGATGCCCACAAGTCGGCGGTGACCGGCGACACCGTCGGCGATCCCTACAAGGATACGGCCGGACCCGCGGTGAATCCGATGATCAAGATCACGAACATCGTGGCCTTGCTGCTGCTCGCGATCCTGGCGCACTGAGGGGCGTCAAGTCTGCAAAACAGAACCCCGCGGTGCGAGCCGCGGGGTTTTTGTTGTCTCCTCAATCTCACTGTCATCGCACGCGCAGGCGGGCGATCCAGTATTCCAGAGGCCATCGTGGGATACGGATAAGTCGCGGCGTACTGGATTCCCCGCCTTCGCGGGGAATGACAGCGTGAGCGCGAACGTTTACTGCACGTCCATCTGCAGCCCTTCCTTCTGGATGATGCCGGCGAACTTCTTCGTCTCGGCGTCCACGAAGGCGGCGAATTGCTGCGGCGTGCCGTAGTCGGCGCGGGCGCCCATGGCAGCGATCTGCTTCTTGACGTCGTCGCGCTCGAGCATCGCCTTGATCTGAAGATTGAGCGCGTTCAGCACCTCCGGCGAGACGCCCTTCGGCAGGAACACCGCGAACCACGACGACACGTCGAAACTTGCCAGTTCCGGCGCGCTCTCGCGCATGGTCGGCAGGTTCGGCGCGAGCTCGCTGCGCTCGGTCGTGGTGACGCAGAGGCCGTTGAGCGTGCCGCTTTGCACCTGCGGCAGGCTCGGATAGAGATTGTCGAACAGGATCTGGATGTCGCCGGCAAGCGCGGCCTGGAGCGCGGGTCCGGCGCCGCGGAACGGGATGTGCGTCATCTTCAGGCCGGTGAGCTGGAGAAACCAGGCGCCGGTGAGGTGAGGGCTCTGGCCGACGCCGGAGGAGGCGTAGCTGAGCTTGTCCGGATTGGCCTTGAGATAGGCGATCAGCTCGGGGATCGACTTGATGCCGGTCTTCGGATGCGCCGACACGATGTTCGGAATCCGGATCATGTTGGTCACAGGCTGAAGCTGATCCGGCTTGTAGGTGAGATTCTTGAAGATGCTGTAGGCGATCGCGTTCGGGCCCGGATTGCCGACCAGGATGGTGTGGCCGTCAGGCTTGGCGCGGACCACCTCGGCCGTGCCGATGGTGCCGCCGCCGCCGGAGCGGTTTTCCACGACGGCCGACTGGCCCCATGCGTTTTGCAGATGCGCGGCCAGAAGCCGGCCCATCACGTCGGTCGAGCCGCCGGCTGCGGCGGGCACGACCAGACGGACAGTCTCGGTCGGCTTCCAGTCCGCAAGGCTCGATCGCGGCAGGATCGCTGCGGCCGAAAGGCCGGCAGCAGCGGTAAGCACGCGACGTCGGGAAAAAGTCTTAGGCACGAATCCACTCCCTGCTTCTTTCTTTGCGGGGAGCGTAGGGAACCGCGGATGCGACGGCAAGTCGCGCGCAAGCGCAAGCGACGCATGGAGGGCGGCACGACGCCGCAGGCGAGGGCGATTTACCTTCCGGCGGAATTGGAAGGCGCTCCAGATACTTGTCTTGCAGCTCCTGCAGCGTTTTCTTGGTGCGGGCCGGTCCGCGACGCCGCTCGAAAACGCCTTCGAGACTCAGTTGAAGCTGAGCAGCTTGAACAGCGGCGTGAGGTAGCTCATCTCCTGACCCGACGTCGGCGTGGTGCGGCTGATGAAGTCGAAGATCTTGCCGTCCTGCAGGCCGTAATTCGCCAGCCGCCGCACGCGCCGGTTCTTGTCGAAATAGACCGCAATCACGCGCTGGTCGACCACCTTCTGGTTCATGAAAGCGACCGGGCGCTCCGAGCGCTGCGAGATGTAGTAGAAGACTTCGCCGTCGAGTGTGGCGACGGTGGAGGGCGTGCCCATCACGATCAGCACCTGATCCTGGCTCGCGCCGATCGGAATCTGCTCCAGCGCGCCGGGCGGCAGGATGTAACCCTTCTGGAATTGCTCGCCGGTGCAGCCCGCGAGCGCAGCGCCGACCAGGGTCGCGGTGGCGAGCATGCGCAAGGCGCGCCAGCGTGCATGGAGGCCGCGCCGCGTGTTCGCGCGCAGGCTGGTCTGGTTCGTTGTCGTCATAGCGGAACTGATTCCGTCCCCTTGCGTCGCGCGAGGCGCTGAAGTACCGGGCGGAGGCTCTGAATGCAACACGCGCGCGCCCGCTTGCGGAAACCACAATGCTTTGGCCGTTCAATCACTTCAGGAAACCCCGGCTAACCCCGCCGGACACCATTGAAGCCATCTATGGCATGATCGTGACGCAGGCGCGAGAACCCATATTTTACCGCGACTTGGCCGTGCCCGATACGGTTAACGGACGTTTCGATCTGTTGCTGCTGCATCTGTGGCTGCTGCTGCGACGCCTGCGCACGGTTCAAAGCGCCACCGAGCTGTCGCAGGCGCTGTTCGACCGATTCTGCGAGGATATGGACGACAATCTGCGCGAGATGGGGGTGGGCGACCAGACCGTGCCGAAGCGGATGCGGGCGTTCGGCGAGGCCTTTTACGGCCGCGTCCAGGCCTATGACCAGGCCATGGAGGCCGGCGGCAAGGCCCTGGCGGAGGCGATCTGCAAGAATATCTTGAACGGGACCGGCTTGGACCAGGCGGAGCGGCTCGCGGCCTATGCCCGGGCCAGTGAGGCCGCTCTCGGCCGGGCCGACGAGGCTGCGCTGCTGCGCGCCTCGTTTCGGTTTCCCCCAGCGCTTCCCGAGGATGTCACGCCATGAGCCGACCAGCGACCGGATCCCAGCCCGATCCTTGGCGGGCACCTGTCATCGTTGCCCAGATCCCCGACACCGGCCTGCATCGCAAGCTCGAGGCCTCGGCCGGCGAGCGGCAGGCCATCGCTGAGGTCGGCGGCGTGCGGGAGGTTCTGTCCGCCAGCGCCGACCTCGACGTGGTGCCCAGGAGCGGCGGCCGGGTTCAGGTGACCGGCACCGTCCGGGCCAGGGTCGGCCAGATCTGCGTGGTCACGCTGGACCCGATCGAGAGCGAGATCGAGGAGGAGATTGACCTGATGTTCGCCCCCGAGCCCGAGGCGCGGCGCCTTGCCGACCTGATCGAGGAGGGCGAGGACGACTCGGAGGCGTCTGAGGTCGCCGATCCGCCGGAGGCGATCGTGGGTGGCATCATCGATCTCGGCCGGGTCGCCACCGATGCCCTGTTCCTCGCCATCGACCCCTATCCGCGCAAGGAGGGGGCCGTGATCGAGGCGGGCGTCACCGCACTCGATCCGGAGGACCATCCGTTCGCCGCATTGAAGGCGCTGCAGGACAAGAAGAAAGGCCAATAGGTGGGGCTTTCCATGTCGGATCGCCCTGCGAGGGCGCGCGAGGCATTTGCCTGGATGGTTTCAAAGAACCTCTTATCTAGCTGATTTCGATGTATTTCTTGCGAAATCCGGGAGTTCTCCACCGGATCGCCCAGAAAGCAAAAGGCTGGGGGCAAGAGGTTGTTTCGGGATAACAAAACGCTATTGTCGCGCCCCGGTCGGGGCGCGGCGTGGCGCCTGACCGGTCGCCATGTCCGTGGCGAACCCATTCCGCGGCCCCGCTCGTTCAGGACCGCACCAGACCAGGTTTTCCAGGACTTTTATGCCAAGCAAGGTTCGCATTGCGCTTGACGCCATGGGGGGCGACGGCGGCGCCGCCGTGGTCATTCCGGGCGCGGCCATCTCGCTTGGCAGGCATCGCGACACCGAATTCCTGCTGGTCGGCGACCGCGCCAGGATCGAGCCCGAGCTCGACCGGCACCCCCAGCTCAAGGCCGCCTCCAGGATCATCCACACCGACGTGGCCGTCAGCGGTTCGGACAAGCCGAGCCAGGCGCTGCGGCGCGGCCGCAAGACGTCCTCGATGTGGCTTGCCATCGACGCGGTGAAGAAGGGAGAGGCGGATGTCGCGGTCTCCGCCGGCAATACCGGCGCGCTGATGGCGATGTCGCGCTTCCACCTGCGCACGCTGAAGGGGATCGATCGCCCGGCGATTACGGGAATCTGGCCGACCAGGCGCGGCGAGTCCGCCGTGCTCGACCTCGGCGCCACCATCGGTGGCGACGCGCACCATCTGGTGGCGCTCGCACTGATGGGCGCCGCGATGGCGAGCGTGCTGTTCGACAAGAAGCGGCCCACGGTGGGGCTGCTCAATATCGGAACCGAGGAAATAAAGGGGCACGAGGAAATCCGTGAGGCCGGGGAAATCCTGCGGGCCAGGAACCTGCCGGAGCTCGACTATATCGGTTTCGTCGAGGGTGACGGCATCGGCAAGGGGCTGGCCGACGTCATCGTCACCGAAGGTTTCAGCGGCAACATCGCGCTCAAGACCGCCGAGGGAACCGCCAGGCAGATGGCCGAATTACTCCGCGACGAGATGAAGCGGAGCTGGCTGTCCAAGCTCGGCTATCTCTTTGCCCGCAGCGCCTTCCAGGCCCTGCGCGACAAGATGGATCCGAACAAGTCCAATGGTGGCGTGTTCCTGGGTCTGAACGGGCTGGTTGTCAAAAGCCACGGCGGAACCAGCGCCGAAGGCTTTGCCTATGCGATCGATGTTGGCTATGAGATGGCTCACTACGATCTCCTGAACAAGATCAATCAGATGCTCAACCGCGAGGGTGGTGCACTCAATTCGGTGCAGGCCGCGCAGGAGGCTGTTTCGTGACTCAAATTCGTTCGGTCGTGCTCGGCTGCGGCTCCTATCTGCCGGAGCAGGTGGTGACCAACGCCCAATTGGCGGCGCGCATCGACACCTCCGACGAGTGGATCGTGCAGCGCACCGGCATTCGCGAGCGGCGCATCGCGGCCGAGGGCGAGTTCACCTCGCATCTGGCGATCAAGGCGGCGCAGGCCGCGCTCAGCGATGCCGGCCTGGATGCGCAGTCGATCGACCTTATCGTGCTGGCGACCTCGACGCCGGACAACACCTTTCCCGCCACCGCCGTCGCTGTGCAGAACGCGCTCGGCATCAACCACGGCGCGGCCTTCGACCTCCAGGCGGTCTGCTCGGGCTTCGTGTTCGCGCTCGCCACCGCCGACAATTTCCTGCGCACCGGCGCCTTCAAGCGCGCGCTGGTGATCGGCGCCGAGACCTTCTCGCGCATCCTCGACTGGAACGACCGCGGCACCTGCGTGCTGTTCGGCGACGGTGCCGGCGCGGTCGTGCTGGAGGCGCAGGAGCAGCCCGGCAATGCCGCGACCGACCGCGGCGTCGTGACCACGCATCTGCGCTCCGACGGCCGCCACAAGGCAAAGCTGTTCGTCGACGGCGGCCCGTCCTCGACCCAGACCGTCGGCCATCTGCGCATGGAGGGCCGCGAGGTCTTCAAGCATGCGGTCGGCATGATCACCGACGTCATCGTCGATGCCTTCCAGGCGACCGGGCTCGATGCCGACAGCATCGACTGGTTCGTGCCGCACCAGGCCAACAAGCGAATCATCGACGCCTCCGCCCACAAGCTCCATATCGCGCCGGAGAAGGTGGTGCTGACCGTGGACCGCCACGGCAACACCTCGGCCGCCTCGATCCCGCTGGCGCTGTCGGTGGCGCGCAAGGACGGCCGCATCAAGAAGGGCGACATGGTCTTGCTGGAAGCGATGGGCGGCGGCTTCACCTGGGGCTCCGCGCTGGTGCGCTGGTAGAGCCACACTCGGTAAAATTTTGCCGGAATCAGCTGGGATTATCGATGCGCCTGCATTGATGAGCGCTGTTGACCGCTGTATCGTAACCTCATAATTTCAGACAACAATTGTTCGCCGTGATGTGGGGCAGGGCGATGACCGATCAAAGTAAAACCGTAACGCGAGTCGACCTGTGCGAAGCCGTCTACCAGAAGGTGGGCCTGTCGCGCACGGAATCGTCCGCCTTCGTGGAACTCGTGCTGAAGGAGATCACCGACTGCCTGGAGAAGGGCGAGACGGTGAAATTGTCCTCGTTCGGGTCGTTCATGGTGCGCAAGAAGGGTCAGCGCATCGGCCGTAACCCGAAGACCGGCACCGAGGTGCCGATCTCGCCGCGCCGGGTCATGGTGTTCAAGCCGTCGGCGATCCTGAAGCAGAGGATCAACGCCCAGCACCGCACCAACGGCGACGGCAGCAAGGCACAACCCGAGGCGTAACCGCCTTTCGGAAAGGACTGGCATTTGGACAAGGCGCCGGATGCGTTCCGAACCATCAGCGAAGTAGCGCAGGAGCTCGACATCCCGCAGCACGTGCTGCGGTTCTGGGAGACTCGGTTCTCCCAGATCAAGCCGATGAAGCGCAGCGGCGGCCGCCGCTATTACCGCCCCGACGATGTCGACCTGCTCAAGGGCATCCGCCGGCTGCTCTACGGCGAGGGCTACACTATCCGCGGGGTGCAGCGGATCCTGAAGGAGCACGGCGTCAAATCGGTGCAAGGCCTCGCCGACAGCGCCGCCGCGGTCTCGTTCGGCGCGATCGAGGACGCCATCGGTGCCAGCCTGATGGAGCCAGAGGACGAGGAGGCGCCGATCAAGGGCGTCACCGACACCGACGATGACGACTACCAGGGCAACGAAGAGGAAGGAATCGACTTCCGCTTCACCGAGGTCGACGACGAAGAGATCCTCACCACCTTCCGCAAGGGCGTCACCCCCGCCGCGCCCGCCGGCCCCAGCGCGCTGGACCGGGAACGGCTGGGCCGGGCGCTCGCCGACCTCGTCGCGGCCAAGGAGATGCTGGATCAGGCGCTGAAGGACGGGTGAAGGGCGGTATTCGGACCGCTTGCGGCCAGTTCCGAGCCTGCGGGGCAGGAACGGCAAAATGCTGCGGCCTCGCCTTGCGCATCGCGCCGATCCTAGCTAATGGAACGACGTTCGGAGCGTGGCGCAGCCCGGTTAGCGCACTAGTCTGGGAGACTAGGGGTCGGAGGTTCAAATCCTCTCGCTCCGACCATTTGTCCAAATCATTTCTCGGGCGGATCGACCGGGCGTAGGGCGCGCGCCGGCGGGGCAGCAGCGGCTGGCTACCTCGGTGGTCGGCAAACCAAAATGCCCGAAAACAACCCCATGCACAGTAGCGGTCGGAGCTTCGATGGAGCTTGCGGCGCGGCAGGTCGGCGCTGATTGTTTCTACCAAAGATATAGCGACCGCTTATGGTCTCACGCTACGTTGTGCCACTTGATGCAGGAATTGAATCGATGGCGAAGCTTGTGAAGGCCATGGTGCGGCGAAAAATTTGCGCGCTCGCTCTGCTATTGGCTTTTCAATCAGGTTCAGCGGATGCGCAATCGAACATGACCGTAAAGGGATTTCCGCCGGAGTTACCCATTGAGATAGCGGGCAATCAGTGGTTCGTCTTCTTGGACGGAGATATCGATCCCGACGCACCCCAGCGGTTTGAGCGGTATGTCACGCAGAATCATATTCCCGACCGGTCTGTTGTCTACCTGAATTCACCCGGCGGAAGTCTAGTTGCAGGAATAGAACTCGGTCGCCTCATCCGAGAGCATGGGTTATCTACCGATATCGGTCGGAAATCACCGTCCTCCCCAAAGCGCTTCGATGTTGATGAGGGCGGCTGTTATAGCGCGTGCGCCTACGCCTTCTTGGGCGGTCAATTCAGATATTTGAAGCAGGGGTCCCGATACGGCGTCCACCAATTCAAGTCGCTGCGAGCCGATGAGCGCATTGAAGGAGCTGCTCAAGTCGTTTCCGCCCTGGCAGTAGAATACATCCGCTCAATGGATGTTGATCCAGATTTGTTCACGTTGGGCGCCGCCGCGAGCCCTGACGATATGCATGAAATCGACAAAGCGACTTTGGAACGGCTGAACGTCGTCAATAACGGGCGGACTCGACCTGTCTGGACAGTTGAAAGTGCGGACGGCCAACTTTATGTGAAAGGAGAGCGAATAACCGCGGAGTCCGGAATAAATAAGTTCATTCTCTACTGCGAAAAACGCCGAGCAGCCTTGCTCGCTATCTTCGATGCTCTTCGCAGGGATACTGAACTCATGAATATGGCCGCCCATTCTCTTTTGGTCGACGGGCAGGTGTATCCATTGAGGCCTGTTAACAAGCGGATTCAAAATGGACTGTTCAATGTCGTATACAGTCTATCACAAAAGGAAATAGTCGCCCTTCGAAAGGGCGAGACCGTTGGTGTGGCGATTCAGGCCTCGCATGAGGCGCCTATATTCTTCGGATTCGAGGGAATGAGCATCGGGAGCGGCAAGCCGAAGCTTACCGGTATACTCAATCAGTGCGCCCGCTAAGGTCTTTCCCATGTGCACGTGCATGTTTCCCCATGAGGCGGTCGACTTGTCTGCCGAGGAGACGACGCTCCTGCCGTTCTGCCCATAAAGGCAGGTTGCACCGGCCTTGAAGGCTTCGACGTCTTTGATCTGGCCGGTGCGGGGGATCTGCTCGGCGAGCACGCGGTGCAGTTTCGGGTCGATGTGATGGGCCTCGATTGCGACGGTGACGGCCGGCGCGGTCGTCAAAGTCCTGTTAACGGCTGCTGCTGCGTATCCGTCCCGCGAGCGACCTGCGCCGCCCTTCCGGCGCCGCGCAGTACAAGATGCTCGAGGGGACCGGTGACTTCCGGCGCCCTCTTTCCATCTACGTGTGAAGATTTCTCCACTCGCTTTGACCAGGATCTGTAGTAGGCAACCGCCGTCATGATCGCGATTCCTGCGGCTCCGACGAGCAGTTGAGCGAGGATGCCGTTCCCTGCAAACTGCAGGATGAAGTACCCGATGAAGGCCAGGAGAATGCCCACACAAAACACTTCGAGGGAGTGCTGGCCGCACTTCACCAAGGGTTGCCAGATGGCGGCTCGTAGCCCGCGCGCATCGATCGGGATGAACCGGGCAGCAAGGATAATCAGCACCATCAAATGAAGATAGCGGTAGGGCGCCAGATTGGTCTTGTCGTTGGGATTGAAAAGCTCGAACAAGGCAGGCGCAAACAAGGCCCGGAGCTGAGGCTGGTGAGCAGCTAACGTCATGAGCGCCGCAAAAATCAAATAGGCAATCGCAACAACCAGCACGAACCTGGACCGCAGCAGGAAATGCAGGCGCCCCGCACCCGTCAACGCGAGCCATGCGCCCGTGACAAACAGAAGCTGCCAAGCCAGCGGATTGAAGTACCAGCTTCCCGACGGATAGGAAGGCAGGTTCCAATGGAATTGCCGCGCAGCCAGATACAACAGCACCGACCCGATCATGAGGGCGTCAGGAAATCTCAACATCAACCAGAGGATCGGAGCAAACAGGCCCATTAAAACGACGTAGAGCGGCAGCACGTCCAAATTCAGAGGCTTGTATCTCAGCAAAAGCCCCTGCGTCATTATCTCGATCGGCGCGCTGGCGACCGGTGCGGCGTTGAACAGATCGACCAGATCAGGCGCGTTGAACCTCTCCGACAGGAAATGGATAAAAGCCAGGTAGATCATGAATAGCAGGATATGCGCGGTGTATATTTGCCATACGCGCCTGAATAGCCTGCTGGTTCCGAACACAAAGCCTCGCTCCATCTTTCGCGTATAAACGAGCGCTGAGGTGTAGCCGGAGATGAACACGAACAGGTCGGCCCCGTCGCTAAATCCATAATTTCGGAACGAACACCACGCCAACACCGTGCCGGGTACATGGCCGAGAAACATCGCCCAGTTGGCGAGGCCGCGAAACAGGTCGAGACGCAAATCACGTTGCGGTGGTGGCAGCGCAAGCGCGAGCTTCATTCTGCTTTCCATCGTGTAACGATTCACGATCGATGTCCGCGACCCAGCACTCCGCCGAGATCGCTCACGCTAGATGGCAATACAACAATGTTGGCGCGCTGATGCCAGCGGGATATTGACCTGAGTCAAGCGGCCCGCGGAGAGCCCCACTATGCATGGGGTAATTTTAGTTCCGAGCAAAGCGCGCGCTGTGTCATCGGGCCTGAGGTGGGCGTTTCCTCGATCCGTCGTGTTTGGATCAGTAGTTCTACGGGCCTAGGCGTGGCCCTTGATCTCGTAGTGACCCGGCACGCATTTGAAGCGCTCGAGGCGCCAGTTGGCGTGATAGATCGGATGCTCGCCCATCCATTTCGCCAGGGGGGCCTGTGCGCCGACCGCGCACTGCATCATCGAAATCTCGGGCGTCATGTTGCTGTCGGTCACGATTTCTTCGACGCAACTGCCTGAGCTGGCTGCGCTAAGCCGGCAGAGCACGGCTACGACGGTCACGAACATTCCTGTCACCTCATCGGTCGTTTTGGACCACCTAGAGGATGCAAGCGGAGTGCCAGAGCCTGTGACACGCAAACAACACGCTGGCCTGGCCGACTCGACCCAGCGTCCGGAGTCCATTTGGCGATTCGGATTGTAAAAAATCTGCCCATAAACCGAAGCCGGACAAATACGGGAACCGGGCACTTATGCCCGACTGTGGCGCCGGCGACGCGGCCGCTCCCTCGCAACGGCCCGGCTATGTCACGTGCCTTCCTGGCGACGACCGCGCAAGCGCCTCGTCCTTCGCGACGACCGCTTTCAGCGGTCTCCTCAGGAATGAGGCTGACAGGCATCGGTGCACCTAGGCGGCCGATAATCCGCGCGCCGAAATAATTGATGCCGGAGGTTGCATCGCCGATCCGCTTTCATTTGCCGATGCAGCGCTGCTACATTTTGCGCGCGCCGGCGGGCGGCGCGGCGACGAAGAAACATACCGACAAGGGAGGGGCCGAAAGTCCCATGAAGGATTTTGCAGGAAAGATCGCGGTCATCACCGGCGGCGGCACGGGAATGGGGCGCGAGCTCGCACGGCAGCTCATCGCCGAGGGCTGCAACGTCGCGATGTGCGACGTCTCGGAAGCGGCGATGGCCGAGACCAAGCGGCTGTGCGAGACCGAGAAGCTGCCGCAGGGCCTGCGCGTCACGACCCATGTCGCGGACGTTGCGATCGAGGATCATCTGAAGCGTTTTCGCGACGAGCTCGCCGAGCAGCACAAGACCGACCGAATCCATCTGCTGTTCAACAATGCCGGCATCGGCGGCGGCGGCAGCCTGTTCACCAACACGCGCGATCAGTGGGAGCGCACCTTCAATATCTGCTGGGGCGGGGTCTATCTCGGCGTGCGCACCTTCCTGCCGATGCTGGTGGCGGCGGACGAGGCCCACATCGTCAACACCGCGAGCGTCAACGGCTTCTGGGCCTCGATCGGCATGAACCAGGCGCACACCGCCTACAGCTCGGCGAAGTTCGCGGTGAAGGGATTCACCGAAGCGCTGATCAACGACCTGCGCCTGCACGCGCCGCACGTCAAATGCTCGGTGGTGATGCCCGGCCACATCGGCACCTCGATCGTCTCCAATTCGCGCAAGGTGCAGAGCGCCGACGGCTCGGAGCGGCTGAGCGACGACGAGGTCGCGCTGACCCGCAAGCGCATGGTCGCGGCCGGCGTGCCGGACGCCGACAGGATGTCGGACGAGGACATCCAGGCGGCGTTCGCCGAGCGCGCCCGCAGCTTCCTGGAGGATGCGCCGACGACGGCGGCCGAGGCCGCCAAGATCATTCTCGACGGCGTCAAGGCGGAGCGCTGGCGCATCCTCGTCGGCGAGGACGCCAAGCGATTGGACGAGCGCGTGCGCGCGGCGCCCGAGCAGGCTTACGACCGCGACTTCTACGAGAGTTTTACGCAGGAGGTCGGCTGGCGGCTCGGCTGAGACTGCCAGCCGGGGGTGTGCCGAATGCGCCGATCTAGGTATGATAGCCATCATGTCAAGAGGTGCGCGGGAGATTTCGTGTGCCACCTCTTGCCAGTCCCTGGCCGCCTATGCCGGATTGGAATGTCATGCATGCGTCATGATCGTCGTTCAAGCGATGTTGATCTTGAACGCCTGTAATGCCGCGCGCGGCGTCTTGGTCGGGGAACAAAAATAGTTTAGTCAATCAGGGATAACGCGATGAAAGAGCGCAGCTCCCGATGATGCCCGCATGCCTCTCCGACGACTGGACCCTTTGCCCGGAGCGAGAGGATATCTCCGCCGAGTTCACGCGGCTGCTGACCGCGGCCCAGGAGGGCGGCGCCACCATCGCCGAATGCCTGATGATTGCGCGGCAGCTGAAGCGGGGCGACGACAGCTCCTGGCATCGCGAGTGGAAGAAGCTGGCGCGAGCCAACCGGCAGCGCGCCGAGGCCGCCTTCGCGGAAGGCCACATGGCCAGCGCACAGCGCAACTGGCTGCGGGCCATGAACTATTATGGCGCGGCGGCGATGCCGCTGGAGCAGGGTGACGAGCGCCGCTGGGTCGCGGTGCTCGCGATGCAGGAATGCGCGCGCCGCTACCTTTCGGCGCGCAGCCCGGCGGGCGAGGTCGTGACCATTCCCTGGCTCGAGGGACACGCGCTGCAGGGCTACTTCGTCCCTGCGCCGTCCGGCAACGTGCGAGCGCCGACCGTGATCTGCATCGGCGAGCCCGGCCACCGCAAGGAAGAATTCCTGTTCAAGCTGGTGCCGCACGCGCGCGAGCGCGGATTCTCTCTGCTGGCGCTGGATCTGTTCGGCGAGCAGCGCGACGATTACATCGAGGCCCTGTTGCGGCGCCGCGATCTCGAAGGTGCGATTCCCTGCGTCATGGACTATCTGGAGGGGCGCAGCGACATCGATTTCGCGCGCGTCGGCATCATTGCCGATGGCTGGGGCTCTTCCTTCGTGGCGCGCGCGGTGTTGCAGGAGCCGCGGCTTGCCGCCGCGGTCTGCGACGGCGGCCTGTGGGACCTGCACGAGCGGGCCTTCTTTGCCAGCCGATTCGCGCTGAGCGACGTCAGCATCGTGCCGGTGCCGCATGCGCCGCTGATGGCCTCCAGCGCCGACTGCCCGGTGCTGATCACGCTCGGCGAGGACGGCTGGCTCAAGGCCGACAGGGCGCGTCAGATCGTCCAAAGCTCCCGGCTCGAGAGCTCGGATGTGATGTTGAAGGTGTTCACGGCGGCCGAGACCGGCGCGGCGCAGTCCCATGCAGACAATCCGAGCCTTGCCAACGAATACATCTTCGACTGGCTCGAATCGCGGCTCGGCGCCGCCGCCCGGCGGATCTGAGCGCCGCCTTGGGGTGCTAGAAGTCGAGCGAGATCCGGATGCAGGCCTTCTCGAGGCGATTCTTCAGCGTCGCGAGCTTGGCGGTGAATTCGGTCAGCTCGTCCTCGTCGAACTCCTGGAACACGAATTCGCGAATCGTCTTGTACTGCTCGTTGAGGCTCGCGATGTGCTTCTGCGTCTTCTCGGCCAGCGACAACCGCACCACGCGGGCGTCGGTCGGCGAGGGACGACGGCGCAACAGGCCCTTCTTCTCGAGCAGCTTGGACTGGGTGGTGACGAAGGACGGATCGACGTGAAGGAGCTTGGAGACGACGTTGATCGGGATGCCGTCGTCCTTGTCGAGGTCGGAGATGGCCATCAGGATCAGCCATTGCGGGCCGCTGATGCCGAGCGTTTTCGCCCAGAACTGACGCAATTCCTCCAGATACATGTTGATCGACGAGATCTCCCAGGTGAAGCGCCTGATGATATCCAGGTTGCCGGTCGAGCGCAGGCGCGCTCCTTCTTTCCTCGTCGCGGACACAGCGTCACTCCCGTGAACCGTTGTTCAGGCCGGTGTTCGTGGAAGTGATAGTCCACGCAAGCCTGCTCTGACGCAAGAGCAGGGCAGGGTAATTGTGTCACGAAAACTACAAATATGATCAGCTCAGCAGATCGGCTGGGACCCCGGGGTGTTGCGCGCGGGGCACAGGTTTAGCGAAACCACAAAGCTTAGTAGATAAAGTATTTTGTCTAGTTGAATGGCGCAGATATGTTGCTCGTGGCGGTGGGGGGTACTCGATCGTCCCGTTGCAGGTGGTTCGCTCACGTCCCTCGCGTCGAAAGCGAGTGTGTCCGAAGCGCAAAGTGGCCGAGCGGATTTGGAGAGACGGGGATCTGGGGGGCCTCACGGTCCAGTCTCCGTAAAATGAGCAACTTGGAGGTTTTGAATGAAAATGGTGAAGAGCCTATTGCTCGGCACTGCGGCGACCCTGATCGCCGTCGGTGGAGCTCAGGCGGCTGATCTCCCCGTGAAGGCCAAGGCGGTCGAATACGTGCGGATCTGCTCGCTGTACGGCGCAGGTTTCTACTACATCCCGGGCACTGACACCTGCATCAAGCTGGGTGGTTACCTCCGCGCCGACATGCTTCTCGGCGGCGGCGGCGACTACGGTTTCAGGAACAGCACGAGCACCGTGAACGGTGGCTCGAACAACCGTCTGACGAACTACTACTACAGCCGCGCTCGTTTTGACTTCAATGTCGACACCCGCACGGCGACCGAGTACGGCGTTGTTCGTACCTATGCTGACGCGGTGTTCAGCTATGATTCGCAGAACGTCACTGGCAGCAACCCGTCGGCCTTCTCGACCGGTTCGGCGACGCTCGGCCTCTACCATGCGTTCATCCAGTTCGCTGGCTTCACCTTCGGCCGCACCGTCTCGATCTTCGACGCTCCGTGGCAGAGCTATCCGGCGGGCGGTCCCGATACCATTCCGGGCGGCTCCAACCACGTGAACGGCGTGAACCAGGTTGCCTACACGGCTGACTTCGGCCAAGGCATCACTGCTTCGTTCGCGCTGCAGGACGAGACCTCGGCGAACAATGGTCAGTCGAACCTCTGGAACGTGTCGTCGGGCACGGCCGCCCAGTTCGTGACGGGCGTCTATGGTGCCAGCGCCTGGGGCGGCACGCGTTCGCCCGACATCATCGGTCAGGTTCGTGTCGACCAGGCCTGGGGTCTGGCCCAGATCTCGGTCGCGGCGCATGACATCCATGCCGGCTACTACGGCGCGACGGAAGTCAGCGGTCACCCGTCCGACAAGTGGGGCTGGGCTGTGCAGGGTGCCTTGTCGATCAAGAACATCCCGACCGGCGCAGGCGACAACATCAACTTGCAGGCGGTCTACACCGACGGTGCAACCCGCTACAATTTCCAGAGCCTGTTCCCGCAGAGCTTCTTCATGTTCAGCGGTAGCGGCAACGGGGCGTATCAGAGCACTGGCTTCGCCGGCGTTGCCGACGGCGTCTTCGGCACTGGGACCGGCATCGATACTGTCAAGACCTGGGGCATCCGTGGTGGCTACACCCACAACTGGAGCCCGAACTGGGCGAGCGCAGTGTACGGTGGTTATGCCCAGCTGAGGTACGGCACCACGGGCAAGGCGCTGATCTGCACCAACTTCGCCGCGATCGGGTTGGCCGGTTCGACGTGTAATCCGGACTTCAACTTCGCAGTGGTCGGTGTGAACACCGTCTGGACCCCGGTCAAGAACCTGGCGTTCACGGCCGACCTGAGCTGGTCGCGTCTGGACCAGAAGTACTCGGGGTCCATCGCGAGCCCGGGCATTGCCAGCGCAGCCAAGCCGGCGGCCGTGTACGAGCTGAAGGACCAGAACTCGGTGAGCATGATGCTGCGCGCTCAGCGCAACTTCTGATCATCGATCGCGCAAATCGATGGAGAGCCCCGGCGGGAAACCGCCGGGGCTTTTTCACAGGTGTGGTCTTCGGAAAATCGAATGGCCGTTGCGGAACACGAAGGCGAGCCATGCGATTCGATCGCGGCAAATTTATTTACTTACTTGAGTTACTAAGCTATATAGCACTCAGCCAGATACGAAAGTTGCGGCTCTTAGCTTCATGCTAAGCCTCCAGAAACCTCCGGCGATGCCCCGCCGGAGGTTTTTTGTCGTCGAGATGCGTCAGCCGCGTATCGCGCGGGCGCGCGTGGGCGGCCGGTAGGCGAGGCGGCTGTGGCCGGCGCAATAGGGCTGGCCATCGGGCGCGGAATTGCCGCAGAAGCAGAAATCCTCGGCTCCCGGCGACGAGATCGGCCAGCGGCAGCGGTTCTCGGCGAGCTCCAGCAGCGAGCAGCGATTCGCCTCGTCGATCGGACCCGTCACCACGGGGGCGTCGGTGTCGCCATAGATCGTGGCGAGCATCTCGTATTGCAGCCGCGGCACGGCCTTCGCCCGCGCTGCGCCTCTGTCCTGAACCTTGCGCTCGTCACCGGTGCGGCCACGCGTCAGGTTGAGACGGGATAGCTTGCCGATCACCGCGTTGCGGCTGACGCCGATGTCGGCGGCAATCTCGCGACAGGAGAGGCCGGCCTCGAAGTGCTGCTTCAGGAGTTCAATTCGTTCGTCGGTCCAGGTGGATGAGAGAACAGGCATTTGTAAACGGTCCCAGGTTGCAGATGTCAGCCATCCGCCTCGAGATCCGTCCGCCTCACGCACCGAGCGCGCTCACGTCCTGCCATTGTCGCGGATCGACAAAAGCCCGTCCTTGATGGCGAGACGGATGCCTTCCTCGATCAAGGTGCGTGCGACGCCGGGAACGCTGGTGCCGTGGGTGCCCTGTCTCACCAACTTCTCCAGGTAGGTGATGGTCGAGAGCGCCAAGGTTACGGGAATGCGGTCAGTCTCGGCTTTTTCGGTGGCCATGGCCCGAACGCTAGCCTCTTACTCGGGTACATAAAAGTAACGATTAAGACTCTATTTAGGTTCAGGGGTGGAAGTCAAATGCCTGCTGCGCTTGACGCTCAGCGTGTTGGAATCGCACAGGAAATTAGAGGCGACTCGACGCGCCGCACGGCAGGCCGGGCGGCGGCGGGGGCGTCAGCAGGTCGGGAGGAGCGGCCGAGCTCAGCCGTGCACGATGGCCTTTTCGATCATGCAATGGATGCCTTTTGACCCGTTGACGGTCTGGGTCACCCTGAGATCGGCGGCCAGGCTGCACAGTGTGTAGGCATCCTCGCGCGACAGGTTTCGCGTCTCGCCGAGCAGCGCGATCATGTCGCGCAGCGCGCGCACCACGCACTGGTCGAGGTCGGGGTCCATCGCCATGGTCATGTAGTGGGTCGCCGTCTCGGCGCGGGGATAGTCGAACCTGAGATCCTTGCGCAGCGTCAGGCGGAAGCGGCCCTGGAGCGCGGTCTCGATCGCGGTGACGCAGACCTCCCCGTCGCCCTGCACGCCATGGCCGTCGCCGCAGGAGAACATCGCGCCCGGCACGAACACCGGCAGATAGAGCGTCGCGCCGGCGCCGAGCTCCTTGTTGTCGAGATTGCCGCCCATGGCGCGCGGGATCAGCGAGGAGATGCGTCCCCAGGCTGGCGGCGGCGATACGCCCATCACGCCGAAGAACGGCTTGAGCGGCAGGTCGAGGCCCCACGGCATGCGGCCGGTCATCCGCGAGCGGTCGAGCGGGATGTTCAGGATACGCGTCTCGTGGAAATCGTCGGGCAGGGTCCCGGCCAGCGGCTTGATCATGTTCCAGCCCCAATCCTGCCGAAGCTGAACGTCGAGGATCTCGACCGCGAGCACGTCGCCGGGCTCGGCGTCCTCGACCGCGATCGGACCGGTGAGAATGTGGCCGGGCAGCATGCGCTCGTTGCTGGCATGGACCTCGAACATTTCGGGGGGAATGTGAAACTTGTCGCGGTCAGGCAGCATGTCCGGTCCGCCGCTGATGGTGTCGATCGTCACCTCATCGCCGCTCGCGATGGTGAGGACGGGCTTCAGCGCGGCTTCGAAGAAGCCCCAATGGCAGGTCTTGGGGCTGGAATGCAGGTGGTGATGGGTCATTTGCCGCGTCCGGTCGCTTTCATCAGGCCGGGCTTGACCCGGCGATCGATCCTCTTTCAAGAAGCTTTCTGAAGATCGCCGGGCAGGTCAAGCCCCGCGCAGACCAGCAAGCCCATTCCAGCGAGGCTCCCCTGTTCTTCGTTCTGTCCAAGACAATCGGCACCGCGCTGCTGCCGATCAACCTTCTGGTCGAGCTCGGCATCGTCTCGCTGGTGCTGATGGCGACGCGCTTTGCCGCGCTTGGCCGCAGGCTGGCCGTGACCACGCTGGTGCTGCTGGCGCTGGCGGCGTTCTCGCCGCTCGGCAATCTCCTGATCTATCCGCTGGAATCGCGCTTTCCGGCGTGGGATGCCTCGCGCGGCGCGCCCGACGGCATCATCGTGCTCGGCGGCTCGGTCGACACCGACCTGTCGGCGGCGCATCGCACGCCGGTCGTCGCGCACGCCGCCGATCGTCTGTTCGCGCCGGCCGAGCTCGCGCGCCGCTATCCGAATGCGCGTGTCGTGTTTACCGGAGGGAGCGCGAACCTCGTCTCTCACGATGCCAGGGAAGCTGACTATTCCGCGCCGATCCTGGAGAATCTGGGCATTCCGAAAGAGCGTCTGATCCTCGAGCGCAATTCGCGGAACACCTGGGAGAATGCGGTCTTCACGAAGCAGCTGGTGACGCCGAAGCCGGGCGAGCGCTGGCTTCTGGTGACGTCGGCCTTCCACATGCCGCGCTCGATGGGAATCTTCCGCAAGGCCGGATTTGAGGTTGAGGCCTATCCGGTCGACTGGCGGATGGGCGGACGTGACGATCTGTTCTCCTTCACCAACATGGCCGCGGACGGGCTGCGACGGACCGAAGTGGCCGTCCGCGAGTGGATCGGCCTCGTCGCCTACCGCCTGATGGGCAGGACCGGCGAGTTGCTTCCGGGACCTGCGAAGGACTAAAACGAACCGCAAAACAAGAATACGCGGCGCACGGTCGCTGCGGCCGGAGGAAGCCATGCAACAGCACAGTGCAGACAGCATCGATCTTGCCGGCCTCGTCGCCGATCTCAACAGCCTGCTGCGGCTCAAGACCAATGTGATCGGCATGAAGCTGTTCGCGCAAGCGGCGGAGATGGAGGCGATCCCGAAAATCCGGCGGCCGAATGCGATCCACACCACCGACCAGATCGTCAGCATGGCGGCGCGGCTTGGCTGGACCGTCGGCATCACCGCCGACGATCTTGTAGGTAGCCAGTGCCGCGCGGTGATCGGGCTTAGCCCGCAGGACGACAAATGGCTCGCCGGCGAAAACTATGTCGGGGTCTGGCACGGCACGGCGGAGGACGCGCGCAAGCGCCAGGAGGCGCTGGACGTGGTTCCGTTCGGCCAATATCAGGCGCTCGCCGTCAGTCCGCTCGCGAGCGGCCGGCTCGATCCGCCCGACATCTGCCTCGTCTATGCGACGCCCGGGCAGATGATCATTCTGATCAACGGGCTGCAATATACCGGCTACAAGAAGTTCGAATGGGGCGTGGTCGGCGAGACCGCTTGCGCCGATTCCTGGGGGCGGGCGCTCAAGACCGGGGAGCCCAGCCTGTCCTTGCCATGCTATGCCGAACGGCGCTATGGCGGCGTGCCGGACGAGGAGATGCTGATGGCCTTGAAGCCCGCGCATCTCGCCAAGGCGATCGAGGGCATGAAGGCGCTGGCCAAAAATGGTCTGCGCTATCCGATCCCGCCCTATGGCATCCAAAGCGACGTCCGTGCCGGCATGGGCGTGAGTTACGCGAAAAAGTAAGGGACGAGCATGAGCTCTGCGAAATTCGACATCGTCGTCTACGGCGCGACCGGTTTCACCGGCCAGCTCGTCGCCGAATATCTGGCGGCGCAATACAAGGACGACAAGTCGCTGACATGGGCGATGGCCGGCCGCAGCCTGGACAAGCTGAAATCGGTGCGCGATGCGATCGGTGCGCCCGCCGATACGCCGCTGATCGTGGCGGATGCGTCGGACGCTGCGTCGCTGAAGGCGATGGTGGCGCAGACGAGGTCGGTGATCACGACGGTCGGGCCCTATCTGCTCTACGGCAACGAGCTGATCGCGGAATGCGCGGCGACGGGCACCGACTATTTCGATCTCTGTGGCGAGGTGCCGTGGATGCGCCGCATGATCGACGCTCATCTGGCCACCGCGCAACAGTCCGGTGCGCGGATCATGTTCTCCTGCGGCTACGATTCGATTCCGTTCGAGCTCGGCACATTCTTCGTGCAGGAGGAGGCCAAGCGCGTGTTCGGGGCGGCTGCGCCGCGCGTCAAGGGCCGGGTCCGCGAGATGCGCGGTACGTTCTCCGGCGGCACGGCGGCAAGCAGCAAGGCGATCTTCGAGGCGGCGTCGAAGGACGCGAGCCTGCTAGCGCTGCTGCGCGATCCCTTCGCGCTGACCCCGGACTTCCAGGGGCCGAAGCAACCGCCAGGCAACAAGCCGATCTACGACGAGGATCTGAAGACCTGGCTGACGCCGTTCTTCATGGCAAACATCAACACGCGCAACGTCCATCGTTCCAACATGCTGCTGGGCTTTTCCTACGGCCGCGACTTCGTCTACGACGAGATGCAGATCGCCGGGCCCGGCGAGGAAGGCGAAGCGTTGGCGAAGAAGATCGTCGCCGCCAACAACCGCATGGCCACTCAGGTTCAGCCGAAGCCGGGCGAAGGGCCGTCGAAGGAGGAGCGCGAGAACGGCCTGTACGATCTGTTGTTCGTCGCGATCACGCCGGACGGCCGCCAGGTCCGCGCTTCGGTGAAAGGCGACCGCGATCCCGGCTACGGCTCGACCTCCAAGATGATCTCCGAATGCGCGATCTGCCTGTTGCGTGATGCGACGGATGTTCCGGGCGGCTTCTGGACGCCGGGCGCAGCGATGCAGCACAAGCTGATCAAGCGGCTGCAGGACAATGCGGGGCTGACGTTCAGGGTGGAGAGCTAGGTCGGCTCTCGTAGGGTGGGCAACGGCGCAATGCGCCGTGCCCACCATCTCTCAGTGGCGGGCACGTTGCGCTTTGCCCACCCTATGGCACCGTCTCTGTCACACCGCCCGCGCGTCATACGCGTACATGAACTCCATGCCTTTCGCCCCGAGCGGCAGCAGCCATTTCAGCATCTGATTGCGCATCCAGGCGCCGGCGGCGCTGAACTCGCGCTTGCTGTTGCCGTTGCGACGGGCCATCGCGACGATCTTCTCGGTGCGCGGACGGCGCTCGGCCTCGAAGGCCTGGAAGGTGGCGCCGAGCTCCTGGCCCTCCTGCATCAGCCGCGCAAGGCGCATCGCATCTTCGAGCGCCAACGAGGCGCCCTGGCCGGCATGGGGACTGGTCGCGTGTGCGGCATCGCCAATCAGCAGCGAACGCTTGCGCGACCAGGTCGGCAGGGTTGCGAGGTCGAGCGTGTCGGTGACGACGATGTTTTCGGCCGCCTCGATGATGGCGGGGATCGGATCGTGCCAGCCGCGGTGGAAGCCGCGCAGATGCTGCTTCAGCGCGGCGTGGTCGCGCGCGCGAAACATCGCCGCGTCCATGCCGTGCGCCGGCTGCGTGCTCCACCACATCACGCCGTCGTTCGGATCGGGGCTGCAATAGCCGTAGCCGAAGAAGCCACTTTGTCCGAACGTGGTCTCGACGCGAGGGCCGATCGGCCTGCCGTCGAGCACGGCGCGCGGGACGAAGCCGCCGAAGCCGATCAGTCCGGTGTTGAACGGCTGCGGTCCGTCCGGAGCCACCTGGCGGCGTACAACCGAGTGCACGCCGTCGGCGCCGATCAGGAAGTCGCCTTCGGCGGTGGTGCCGTCGGAAAAGTAAGCGATGATCGGCTGGTCGCCGCGATCCTCGATCTTGATCAGGCGCTTCTCGAAATAAAGCGAGACGCAGGCGCACCAGGCCTTGTCGATCAGGATCTCGTTCAGCGCGGCGCGTGAGATGTTGACGGCCGGCTGGCCGAAGCGCCGGGCCATGTCGCGGTTGATCGAGCCGAGCTTCTCGCCGTCCTGCGAATAGAAGTCGAAGGCTTCCGCGACCGAGCCGCGGCTGATCAATTCGTTCGCAAGCCCGATCTCCTCCAGGACATGCATGCCGTTCGGCGCGATCTGAAGGCCGCCGCCGATGCCTTTCGAATAAGGCCAGGCCTCGTAGATCGCGGACTCGATGCCGGCGCGGCGCAGCAGGATCGCGACGACGGGCCCGGCGATGCCGGCGCCGATGATCAGGGCCTTGCGGGGACGGTGCGACATGGCTTGCTCGCGACGTTTCCGTGGTGCTAGGAGAAATTACGGTTACTAAATCTCTTAGTAACTAAGACATAAACCGAGTAAGAGAAGAGGCCGATCTTGTCAAGGACGAAGGCGCGCGCGGCATTGTTGCAGGAGCTGGAGGAAGCGATGCGCAGGTCGTCCGCGCAGGGCGTGCTCTACGGCCAGACCGTTGCCAACGTTGCCGGAATTGCCAATTCCGACCTTGAATGCATGGACATCCTGTATCTCGAAGGCCGTGTCACCGCGGGCCGGCTCGCCGAAGTCACCGGCCTGACGACTGGTGCCATCACCGGCGTGGTCGATCGGCTTGAAAAGGCCGGCCTGGTGCGTCGTGAGCGGGACGAGAAAGACCGCCGCAAGGTGTTCATTTCCGTCGTACCGGAGAAGGCCATGAAGATCGGTGAGCTCTATGTGCCGATGCAGCAGGCGATGGAGAAGGTTTTCGGCGCCTATTCAGACGAGGAACTGCGCTTGCTGCTGCGCTTCGCCAATGAGGGCTACAAGGGCGTGCTGACGGCAACCGAGGCGCTCAAGAGTTTGCTCGATACGCCACCGGAGAAGCGGCCAGCACTCAAGCTGAAGAAGCTTCGTCGCTAGTTGTTTTGATCTTGTAGGCCTGTGCGGCCGCGATCATGCCCCACATCGCACCCAGCATCATCCAGAAGTGCCGCCAGTGGTCGGTGTCGATCACGAAGCTTTCGCCGACGGTGCCGACGAAGGCGGAGAAGATCGCGAGATAAGCGCGCTGCCAGGGCACCGGGACGAAGATGTGGCGGAAGCCCATGATAACGGTGGTGAAGACCAGCGCGGGATAGCACACGCCGGACAGCCAGCCGCCGGACATGAAGGCGTTGAGATAGGAGTTGTGGGTGTCCTCGGGAAAGAAGCGGTGGAACTGCAAGGGACCGATGCCGAACGGCAGGTCGAGCGCCATCTCCGCACCGAGAATGTGACGGCCGAACCGGCCGAAGCGGCCTTCGTCATAGCTCTGGTCGAAGCTTGCGCGCTGCTTGAACATCTCCGCGGTGGACTCGAACGACAGCAGCACCGCGATCAGTGCCAGCCCCAGCACCGCGGCCACGACCGCCATGACGACGATGCGCGAGCGTTGCGCGTTGGTGCGGCCGGTCAGCACCATCAGCGCCAGCATGAAGGCCGAGGTCAGCACCAGCCCGCCCCAGGCGGCGCGCGAGAAGGCGAGCAGGATCGCCAGCGACATGATGGCGAAGGCGATGACGTTGCGGAACGCCTTGGCCAGCTTGTCCGAAACCACGCTCTGCAGCGCAAACAGCGCCGGCAGGATCAGGAAGGCGCCGAGCACGTTAGGGTCCTTGAACGTGCCGCGCGCGCGTCCGTAGAGCGTGAGGAGGTCGTTGCCGCCAGGCACCAGGTGGAAATAGCCGGCGACCGCCAGGAGCGAAGCCACCATCGCGCCGACCACGAGCCCGCGGCGGAGCATGTCGAGCCGGGCCGCGGTGTCCTCGGACATCACCATGGCGAAGAACACGACGGTCACCGCCATGTACCAGGAGGTCGCGATCCAGCTCACCACCTCGGACTGCTCGAACAGCGGGATCGCGCTGATCGTGTAGCCGAGATTGAGCAGGACCAGCAGTGCGATCAGCGGCATCAGCGCGAGCCGCAAGCGAAGGCCGGTGGCGAAGAACGTGACGGCGGCAAACAGCGTCACGATCTCGTAGGGGCTCGGTTCGATGAAGACGACCGCGCCGGAGGCGCCGGCCAGCCACACCAGCGCGCGCTGCAGCGCCAGCACGCCGGGCGCGGCCAGTTTCACTCCATCGGCTGTCGCCGCATACGCCATCACATGCTCATACGCTTACGCAACTCGTACGCCACAACTTCCGCTGTCATGCTCCGCGAAAGCGGGGCATCCAGTACTCCGAACCGTTCGTGGCAGTTCTCGCTGCCGGTGGGTACTGGATCGCCCGGTCCTAGTGCGCAACTGCGCACTGGCCGGGCGATGACAGCGTGTCTTCGGGGTAGCAAACTCAATACGCGTTCTCGTTCTTGGTCAGTAGCGAGATCGGCGTCTTCAGGAGAATGTAGAGGTCGAACAGCACCGACCAGTTCTCGATGTAATAGAGGTCGAACTCGACGCGCTTCTGAATCTTCTCTTCGTTGTCGATCTCGCCGCGCCAGCCGTTGATCTGGGCCCAGCCGGTGATGCCCGGCTTGACGCGGTGCCGGGCGAAATATCCGTCGACGGCCTCGTCGAACAGCCGGCTCTGCAGCTTGCCCTGCACCGCGTGGGGGCGCGGGCCGACCAGGGAGAGATTGCCGGCGAAGACCACGTTGAAGAGCTGCGGCAGCTCGTCGAGGCTGGTCTTGCGGATGAAGCGGCCGACGCGGGTGACGCGCGGATCGTTCTTGGTCACGACCTTGGAGGCGGTCGGATCGGCCTGGTGATGGTACATCGAGCGGAACTTGTAGACGTCGATGCGCTCGTTGTTGAAGCCGAAGCGCTTCTGGCGGAACAGCACCGGTCCCGGGCTGTCGAGCTTCACCGCGAGCGCGACGAGGCCCATCACCGGCAGGGCCGCGAGCAGGGCAAGGCTGCCGACGACGCGGTCGAACAGCCATTTCATCACCAGATCCCAATCCGTGATCGGCGCCTCGAACACGTCGAGAGTCGGCACCTCGCCGAGATAGGAATAGGAGCGCGGCCGGAAGCGCAGCTTGTTGGTGTGCGCGGAGAGGCGGATGTCGACGGGCAGCACCCAGAGCTTCTTCAGCATCTCCAGGATGCGCGTCTCCGCCGAGATCGGCAGCGCGAACAGCACGAGATCGACGCGGGTGCGGCGGGCGAACTCGAGGATGTCGTCGACCTTGCCGAGCTTGTGCGCTCCGGCGCAGGTGTCGAGCGCGCGACTGTCGTTGCGGTCGTCGAACACGCCGAGCACGTGGATGTCGGAATCCTCCTGCGCCTTCAGCGCTTCGACCAGCTGCTCGCCGTTGCTGTCGGAGCCGACGATGATGGTGCGGCGGTCGAGCCGGCCCTGGCGCGCCCAGCCGCGCACCAGCGAGCGCAGCACCAGTCGCTCGGCGATCAGGGCGGCGAGCCCGAGGACGTAGAAGGCGGCCAGCCACAGCCGGGAGATTTCGCTGCCGTATTTGGCGAAGAAGGAGATGCCGATGAACAGCAGGAAGACGACCGACCAGGACGAGATCATCCGCGTCATCTGCCGCAGCTGTCCGCGGAACAGCTGGACCTGATAGATGTCGGCGGCCTGGAAGCAGACCACGGCGGCGACCGCGACGGCGACGACCTCCGCAGGGTAGACCCAGCTGAAGCCGGAGAGCGGCATCACGTAGCCGACATAGAGCGCGATGCCGACGAGGCTCAGCAGCGCGAAGTCGGCGAGGCGCACGAAGCCGGCGATCACGATCGGCGAATAGGCGCGGGAGACCTTCTGGTTGACGACTTCGAGCGCTGCCGGCGAGAGCCGGCGACGGCGCTCGACGAAAGATTGGTCAGCGGGTTTCGCCGCAGCGCTGGTCGCGGCGTCGAGCATCGAGCGTGCGTTGAGCGGTTCCACGGGCGTCCAAGTCCATTCCAAAGCCCGCGGCACGGCGTTGAGCGCCCGGGCGAGCATCCCCTGGACCTTGGACTATCGAACAAATCGGAAGATTCTCTAAAGCGGGTCTTAAGAATGGTTAGTGATCGGTAAATGCGTCGCGATAGCCGGCGAGCACGCCGTCGACCATCGCGGCTTGCGAGAAGTGCGCGGAGATGCGTTCCCGCAAGGTGGCGGCGCGCTGCGCGGTGGTCTGCGGATCGTTCAGCGCTGCGGCGATCGCTTCCGCCATGGCCTCGGGATTGCTCGGCGCGAACAGAGCGGGGCTGTCGGCGCCGAAGATTTCGGGGATGCCGCCGATTCTGGACCCGATCATCGGGATGCCGGCAGCGCCGGCTTCGATCACGACATAGGGCATGGAATCGCCGCGCGAGGGGACGACCAGCAGCCGCCCCTTGGAGAAGCCGTAGCGCGCCTTGACGTGGCCGATGAAGCGGATCGCATCGGTGAGGCCGAGCGTCTCCACCTGCGCCTTCAGCGCCGCCGTTTCCTCGCCGTCGCCGCCGAGCGTCAAGGTGACCTTCCTGCCGCCCTCGTGCAGGCGCGCCACGGCATCGATCAGGAGATCCGCACCCTTGATGTGCCTGAACTCGCCGACATAGCAGAGGTCGGTGGCATCGTCGGCGGTCACGACAGGCTCGAACTCCTCGGGCGTGACGCCGTTGAAGACGCAACGCACCACGCCCTTGGGCGTGCCGACGATACGTTGATAGGTGTCGCGGGCGAACGCGCTCTCGAACAGGAACAGGTCGGTCGAATCCATCAGCGCGCGCTCCAGCCGCGCGTAGAACTCGCCCTTGATGGTGTTGAGGGGATAATGCAGCGAGCCGCCATGGGGCGTGTAGATGCGGATGGTGTCGTCGGAGCGTCGCCGCATCCGGATGAAGGCACCGGCCTTGGCGCCGTGGCCGTGCACGACGTCGGGCTTCAGCGTGGCGATCAGGCGCCGCATGCGTAGCCACACCAGGACGTCGTCCGGCGAGGGTTCGCGGCGGATCGCGAGGCGGTGCACGCCGAGCTTCAGCCGCGGGGCGAGCTCGGCAAGTGCCTTGTCGGCACGTTGGCCGCCGGTGAGGCTGTCGGCGAGAATGCCGACATGATGGCCGCGGTCGACCTGGCCGTTGGCGACATCGAGGATATGGCGGAAGATGCCGCCGACCGGAGCGCGCACGGCGTGCAGGATACGAAGCGGCCGGTCAGGAGAGGGAGGCATGTATCAAAACCAGCGCTCGACGGCGAATGCCGAACAATTCCTTGGAAATATCGAGATAGATTAAGGGCCCTCGTGGTTAACAAACGGTGACGAGCGCGCGTGCGGCCCTCGCCGACGCCGCGATTAACCCAGCGGCAACCTTAATGGAGTGTAATCGCGCCGGTTGCGGTAGCTTGGTGGCGTTGCCCTGCGGGAGTGTTCGATGCGTTTAGCGTTCTGGCGTGCCGGCAAGGACAAGGCAATAATTGCGCGTGCCGTGTCAAAGCCGAAGGCCGAAGTCGCGCCCAAAGCTGACAAGGCTGAAGTCAAGGTCGAGCCCAGGATTGAAGCAACGCCTGCGCCGATCGTCACGAAGCAGGCGCAAGTTGAAGCCGGCGATATCGACCTGCACGCGCTCGGAGCGGCATTGGCGCGCAAGCGCGGCTGGATCGTCGTGCCGACGGTGCTGGCGCTGGTCGCCTCAATTGCCGCCGTCAATCTCGTCACGCCGCGCTACAAGTCCGAATCGCGCATCCTGATCGACGGCCGCGAGAACGTATTCCTGCGCCCGAACAGCGACCGCGCCGAGGAGCGCCAGGCGCTCGACGCCGAGGCCGTCACCAGCCAGGTGCAGCTCGTGCTGTCGCGCGATCTCGCGCGCGAGATCATCAGGAAGAACAAGCTCGCCGAACGTCCCGAATTCGATCCCGTGCTGCAAGGCGTCTCGCCGCTGAAGTCGCTGGCCGCGATGATCGGGCTCGGCCGCGATCCGTTCTCGATGACGCCGGAAGAGCGCGTGCTCGATGCCTATTACGAGCGCCTGCAGGCCTACGCCGTCGACAAGTCGCGCGTGATCGTTGTCGAATTCCAATCCGCCGATTCCGAGCTTGCGGCGCGCGTCGCCAATTCGATCGCCGACGGCTATCTCGTGCTGCAGCAGGCGGTCCGCCAGGAGCAGGCCAAGAACGCCAGCCAGTGGCTCGCCGGGGAGATCGAGAGCTTGCGCAAGAGGGTCTCCGAGGCCGAGGCCAGGGTCGAGGACTTCCGTTCCAAGTCGAGCCTGTTCATCGGCACCAACAACACCACGCTGTCGAACCAGCAGATGGGCGAGGTCAACACTCAGCTCAACAACGCGCGCTCGATGAAGGCGGATGCGGAATCCAAGGCGCGGCTGATCAAGGAGATGCTCCAGAGCGGCAAGCCGATCGAGGCGTCGGAGGTACTGAACTCCGAGCTGGTGCGGCGGTTGTCGGAGCAACGCGTGACGCTGCGTGCCCAGCTTGCCGAGCAATCCTCGACGTTGCTCGGCAACCATCCGCGCATCAAGGAATTGAAAGCCCAATTGGGCGATCTCGACACCCAGATCCGCGACGAGGCCAGCAAGATCTCGCGCTCGCTGGAGAATGACGCGCGGATCGCCGGCGGCCGGGTCGACGGCCTGACCGTGAGTCTGGAGCAGCTCAAGAAGCAGGCGGCCTCGACCAACGGTCAGGACGTCCAGCTCCGTGCGCTCGAGCGCGAGGCCAAGGCGCAGCGCGATCTGCTCGAGACCTATCTCGCCAAGTACCGCGAGGCCAACACCCGCGAGACCATCGACACCGCGCCCACCGACGGCCGCATCATCTCGCGCGCCATCGTCTCGAACACGCCGGCCTATCCGAAGAAGCTGCCGATCGTGCTGATCGCGACGATCGCGACGCTGCTGTTGTCGTCCGGCGTCGTCGTCACCGGCGAGCTGTTGCGTCAGACCGCGCCGCGCGCGGTGGCGGCGGTTTTCCCGGCACAGGCGCCGGTGCGGCAAGAGGCGACGGTCCCACCGGCCGTCGCGCCCGCCTTCGATCCCGGCATCGAGCCCGCTGTGGTGGAGCGCTCGCCGCTCCAGCCGGAGATGACGACCGATGCGGACGTCACCGAGTTCACCGAGATCGAACGTCTGGCCGAGGACTTGCGCACCGCCGGCGCTGCGGCGAAGAAGGTCACCGTGCTCGGCACCGCCTCAGGCGAAGCCATCACGCTGTCGACCCTGACGCTGGCACGGCATCTGGCGCGCGAGGCGCGTGTCGTGGTGGTCGATCTCGCCGCGTCCTCGCCGACGATCGCCGCGGTGTCCGTCGATGCTTCGGCGCCGGGCCTTGCCGAGCTGATGCAGGGCGAGGCGTCGTTCGCGCAAGTTATCACCCGGGACAAGCTGTCGCGGCTGCATCTGGTCATGGCCGGCCGTCCCGGCTTCGACCGCAGCCTGCTCCAATCGCCGCGGGTGACGCTCGCCATCGACGCGCTGCTGCGCGCCTATGATCACGTATTGATCGATGCCGGCAGCGCCTCGGATCTTCCGGCCGAGCTGCTGACGGCGCATGCCCGCGCCGTCGTGGTGCCCGATGCCGCGATGACGCCGGATGCGCGCACGCTGATGTGCGAGCAGCTCCGGGCCGTCGGCTTCAGCGCGGTGACGATGCTGAACAAGCCGGTGCAGCCGTCGAATGCGACGGAAGCGCCGCGCGTGGTGGCGGCGTAGGCGATCTAACCCTCCGCGCACTCGGCATCGTAGGGTGGGCAAAGGCGCGCTTGCGCCGTGCCCACCACCTGTCCAATGCAGCGACGGAAGACGTGGGCACGCTTCCGCCTTCGCTCTTCGAGCTACGGCGGACAAGTCGCTTTGCCCACCCTACGATAGGTACGATAGCTACGATAGCGACGTTCGCGGAGAGGCTTACCCGAACGCCTGTCGCAGCCGGCGGGCCAGGTCGAACAGCATCTGGTTCTGCTTCACCAACCGCTTGCCGCGGCTCAGCGATGACATCGCCATCGCGGCGAGTGTTCCGCGCGAGGTCAGCGGGACGAAACTGTCGAAGATCTCTTCGTCGTCCTTGCAGAACATCCGCTTGTACTCGTCCGAGCCGATGCCGAGGTCGAGCGAGCGGTAGCCGCGCTCGCCGTAGCGGTCGATGATGTAGCGCATCAGGATCAGGCCGGGGCTGTAGCGGGCGTGCTCGGACATCGTGTAGGTGTTGAACATCATCGAGAAGCGCTCGCCGTCGGCGACGCCGGCGAAGATCGCGATCACTTCGTCGTCGCATTCGAGCGCATGGATGTCGATGACGCGGCCTTCGCCGCGCGGCGCAAGGCAGGCGCTGCGGACGAACTGTTCGACGCCGGGCTCGGCGAAGACGTTCGGGAGCTTCTGCTCCGCCATCCGCACCGGCTTGACGCGAAAGAACCAGTCGAGCAGGCGGGCAATGTCAGCGTCGGTGGTGGCCAGGTGGTAGCGATAGCCGGCGAGGGCCTGGAGCTTCTTTTCCTTGCTCTTGAGACGGCGGCGAAGCGAATTGCTGATCCGCGATGCCGGCGGCCCGCCCGGCTCCATCACCAGCTGCGGACAGCCGTTGATGGCGCTCTGTCGCGGCAGCAGCGCAAACGGGTTCGGCTGGTCGTGCCAGCGCAGCGGCTGCTGCGTCAGCGCGAGCACGTCGAGGTGCTGGCGGAGCGGCGCCAGCAGCGCCTCGAGATCGGCGGCATTGGTCTGCGCGGCGCAGGCGGTGTCCCACAGGCCCATGTTGAAGGTCGTATGCTTGCCGCCCATGAAGCAGGCCGTGCGCACGCCGTGGCCTTGGCGCAGCGAGAGCGGCAGCAGCAGCAGCGGATTGCGATCGGCGTCGCGGGCGATCACGACGAAGGGGCGCGCGCCCTCGCGCGCGCCGACCAGCCGCTGCCAGGGGCTCAGCAGATCGAACCGCTGATAGGGCGTGAAGAGGTGGCCGGGCTCCTCGAAGCTGCGCCAGACCGCCTCGGCGGCGTCGAGATCGGTGACGATCTCGACCTGCGCGATACGGCTAGCTTTCGACCGCGCTGGCGCTTCTGCCGTCCGGCTTTGCATCGCCGCAGCCATGGTCATTCGCGAAACCTGTCGAGAAATCAGAAATAGACCTCAATCGGCCTGTGGCCGACCTTTGCAAAGAAAGGTCAACAAAGGGTAAGGACAATGGGAGCGGGAACGGGCGCCTTGAGGGCGCCAAGGGTGAGGCTCAAGGGTGAGGCTCAGGGTGGGGCTCAGGGTGGGGCTCAAGGGTGGGGATATTGGCCTCCGACGACAGATGGCTGGAACGGCTGCGCCTCGAGCTGGCCTGGTTCACCGGCCGGGCCGCGCTGGGCTGCCGCGGTGCCGGCGCCATCCTGCGCTTTGAACGGGTGCGCCCGCGGCGCCGCGGGTTTCAGCCGCTGCGCGCGCACGAGATCACGCCGCAATTCCTCGACCGCGCCATTCGCGCGCTGAAGCGCTGGGAGTACGATTTTCTCGGCATGGACGAGGTCTGCCGGCGCGCGGTGACGTTGCCGGAGCCGCGGCGCTTCGTGGCGCTCACCTTCGACGGCGCGGCCAAGGATCTCATCGATTTCGCCTACCCGGTGTTGGCACATCACGCGGTGCCCTTCACGATCTACGTGCCCACCGCGTTTCCCGACGGCGTCGGACAGGCCTGGTGGCTCGGGCTCGAACAGGTGATCGCGCGCGAGAGCCGCATCAACCTGATGATGGGCGAGAAAGAGCAACGCTTCGTCGTCACCGATCGGGCCGGGAAGCAGGCGCTGTTTGCGCATCTCGAGAGTTGGTTGCGCTCGCTGTCGCCGGCGGATCTGGCGGCGGCGATCGCCGATCTCTGCACGCGCTACCGGATCGACCTTGCCGCACTCTCGCGCGAGGCGTCGATGGATTGGGAGGATCTGGCGAAGCTCGCTGCCGATCCGCTCGTCACGATCGGCAGCGCGACCGTGAACTATCCTGTTCTCGCCAACATGAAGGACAGTGCGGCGCTGCGGGAGATGACGATGGGCAAGGCCGTTGCGGAAGCCGCCTTCCGCCGCGAGGTCGGGCATTTCGCCTTTCCGTTCGGCGATCGCGCCGCGTTCCGGCGCAGTCATGTCATCATGGCGGAGGAGGCCGGCTTTGCCAGCGCGGTGTCGACCATCCCGGGCATCGTGGATGCGGAGGGACGGACCAATTTGCGCGCGCTGCCGCGGATCTCCTGGGACGGCCGTGTGCGCTCGCTGCGCATGTTGCGCGTCTTGGTGTCGGGCGCTGCCTTTGCGCCGGTGAAACCGACCGGCAGCACTACCGGCCAGACTTGACGCGGTCGGGACGCTGCATCCAGCTCACGATCGGCATCGCCGGCAGCACCCAGCCCATCCCGACCACCACGTAGTAGATCGCCTGCCGCCAGCCGGACTCGGCAATCCACGGCATCTGCGCTGCGGCCATGCCGAGCAGGGCCCAGACCGTTGCCAGCACCAGGAGCAGGATGGCGCCGAGGAACTTGCGGGTGCGGATCGTCATGACGGGAGCTTGCTGTTGTCGCGTAACTTGCGCTGCGGGAGCGGGGGACTATAAGGGGCACGCAGTCCGGTTCAAGCCCTGGTTTTAACCCCTGAATGACGACGAATTCCGTTCCAACCAATCCGCATCGCGCCGTGCGCTGGTGGCTGATCTCCGTCGCCGCGCTGATCGCGTTGATGGTGCTGGTGGGCGGCGCGACGCGGCTGACGGAATCCGGTCTTTCGATCGTCGAGTGGAAGCCGGTCACCGGCAGCGTGCCGCCGCTGTCGGAAGCGCAGTGGACCGAGGCGTTCGAGGCCTACAAGAAGATCCCGCAATATCGCGAGCTCAATGCCGGCATGAGCCTGTCCGAGTTCAAGGAGATCTTCTGGTGGGAGTGGAGCCACCGCTTGCTCGGCCGCTTCATCGGCGTCGCCTATCTGTTGCCGTTCCTGTTCTTCCTGTGGCGTGGCGGTCTGTCCAGCGACTTGAAGCGCCGGCTGTGGCTGCTGTTCGCGCTCGGCGGGCTCCAGGGCGCGGTGGGCTGGTGGATGGTCGCCTCGGGACTGACGGAACGGGTCGAGGTGTCGCAATATCGGCTGGCGACGCATCTGCTGCTCGCGCTGCTGATCTTCGCCGGCATCGTCTGGACGGTGCGGCGGCTCGCGGAGCGGCCGCAGATCGCAGCGCCGGCGCGGCTGCGGTTCGCGAGCGCGCTGCTGCTGGTCGTGACGTTGGTGCAGATCTATTTCGGTGCGCTGGTCGCGGGCCTGCGCGCCGGCCGTGCCTACAACACCTGGCCGCAGATCGACGGCGCGTTCATTCCCTCGGCCGAGCGGCTGTGGTTCGAGACGCCGTGGTGGCGCAACATGTTCGACAACGTCCTGACGGTGCAGTTCGAGCACCGCATG
>Ga0209758_1001121_pt1 | contig 34485 bp, 32 predicted proteins | sample AraplaMF_Col_mMF_FD_184258 | JGI IMG/M metagenome (GOLD analysis project Ga0209758, IMG submission 184258) | Arabidopsis root microbial communities from the University of North Carolina, USA - plate scrape MF_Col_mMF (SPAdes) (version 2) | ecosystem: Host-associated > Plants > Roots > Endosphere... | reverse complement strand
CCCGCCGGCCGACGGGAGTGCGCAATCGCCCGGCGGGAGTGGGCTCATGGCATCCGTGCCGCCGGGCCCGGCAGACGGTTCACCGCACCCCCGGGCTCAGGCCGGTCGACTCACGACGGGACCCGACGGTTCAGCTCGCCGACCTCCTCGCCGGGATCGCCCGGAAGATCGCCTCGGACGAACTGAACGAGCGCGTCGACCGTGGGCTCATCGCGCTGCTGCGGCCCTACGTGGACGACGACTCGCTGTGCGGCGACGAGCGCAGCGGTGACTCACTGATGCCGTCCTCCGCGTCGCCCACGGGGTGACTCGCACCGCCCGACGGTGAACTCCCGCGCCCCGGCCCACGTATGTAGTGAGGGCGCTCGCCGACCGGAGCGCTCCGCGGTGGTCACGCCGTGCCGTTCGGGGTTCGGGAGCCATGGATGAGGCATGCACGACGACGGATCGTCCGGCGGGGGGCGCGCATCGCGGCCGTCGGCGGAGTGCTCCTGGGAGGCCTGATGGTCACCCAGGCCCTGGCCGCCGAACCGTCCGGCGCGCCGAGTCCCGGCGGCGCGTCCGCGCAGGGCACCTCCCGGACGGTTGCCGGGCTGATGTCACAGCTCGGCATGGCGCGCACCGCGGGCAGTTGGATCGGATCCGACGGGAAACCGGTCGTCGCCGTGACCGACCGGGCCGCGGCCGGCCGGGTCACGGCCGCCGGAGCCCGGGCCGAGATGGTGCGGCACAGCATGGATCAACTCAAGTCGGTCACCGTCGCGCTGAGTTCGGCGCCGAGGGTGGCTGGTACCGCCTGGTCCGTGGACTACCGGTCCAACCAGGTGGTGGTACAGGGTGACAGCTCCGTCTCCGCCTCCGACTGGTCCCGGATGACCCGGCTCGCCCACGACACGGGCGACTTCGTCCGCATGGAGCGCACCGAGGGCAGGTTCACCACCCGGGTGAACGGCGCCCAGTCGGTCATCTCGGCAAGCGGCCGCTGTTCGGCCGGCTACAACGTGACCAACGGGCAGAGCGAGTTCATCCTCACCGCCGGGCACTGCGGCCCCGGCGGCACGCTCTGGTTCTCCGACAGCACGGGCCGGACGGTGGTGGGACGGACGGTGACGTCGGAGTTCCCCGGCTCGGGCGACTTCTCGCTCATCCGGTACGAGAACGGTCAGGAGACACCCGGCGCGAACGTCGTGGCCATCGGCGACGGGCGCGGGGTGCGCATCGCGGGGACCGGTGACCCGGTCGTCGGGCAGCGGGTCTTTCGCAGCGGCAGCACCACCGGCCTGCACGACGGCCAGGTCACCGCGCTCAACGCGACGGTGAACTACCCCGAGGGAACGGTCACCGGCCTCATTCAGACCACGGTCTGTGCCGAACCGGGAGACAGCGGGGGCCCGTTGTTCTCCGAGGGCATCGCGCTCGGGGTGACGTCGGGCGGCAGCGGGGACTGCCGGTCGGGCGGCACGACGTTCTTCCAGCCGCTGACGACGGCGATGTCGGCGCTCGGGGTGCGGCTCACCGGTCAGTCAGGGGCTTCGGGGGGCGCGACGAACCAGGCGCCCGCCGCCCCCGCACCGTCCACCTCGGCCGCCCAGGGTGCGGCCGTCGCACCCGGTGCGGGGACTCCGGGGTCCGCGGCACCCGGCGCGGTCCAGGAGGTCGGCACCAAGGGCAGTTTCGTGACGCGGCTCACCGACGTACGCAACGTAGGACCGGGGCTGCTGGTCATCGCGGGCAGTCTGGTCGCCCTGGTGGCCACCCGCTACATCCGCTCGGAGCACGAGCGCAACGCCTACCGCCGGGCCTACTCCGGCACCTGGGGCTGAACTGGAGGGGGTACGGTCCCCCGAGGCGCCCGGCCGGTCGACGGGGGGACGGCGCGCAGTGCGCGCCGTCAGGCCTTCACGCCGCCCGGGTGGGATCCGGGGAGACCGTCGCCCATTCCATGACGAGCCGCTGGTACTCCCGCCGCTCGTCCATGTTCAGCATCCCGCCGCTGCGGAACCACAGGGCCCGGATCTCCTCGTTGACCTCGTCGGCGGAGCGTTCCGCTGCGGGTTCAGGAGTAGTGGGCATGGCGTGAAGCATACGGGGCCCGGCGTGAAGGCGCTGTGAGCAATCAGGCACCTCCCGGCATTCCGGACCGTGAAGCTGATCACTCCGTACGCGTCCGGTCCGGCCGTCCCCGGGACGGCCGGACCGGGTCCGTGTCAGGTGCCCGGCTTGCGGCCGTACACGAAGACGTCGTCGCCGGACTTGAGCAGCGACCAGTACTTCTTGGCGTCGGTCTTCGTCATGTTGACGCAGCCGTGCGACCCGGGCGGGTTCCACATGCTCAGGCCGACGGAGTGGAAGGCCTGGCCGCCGTCGAAGAACTGGCTGTAGGGCATGGCCACGTTGTACAGGCTCGACACGTGGTCGATGTCACGCCAGTAGATCTTCTTCAGACCGGTTCGGGTCTCGTAGCCGTTGCGGCCCGTGCGGACCGGGACCGGACCGTACACGAGCCGGCTGCCGTCCTGGATCCAGCTGAGCTGGAGCGTGAGGTTGACGCAGGCGATACGGCCCTTGTTGACCGGGCACTTTCCGTCCTTGTTGGGACGCTTGCCCACGGCCTTCTGCTTGTTCATCAGGTCCATCACCCCCCAGGTGACGGGTCCCGCGTAGCCGATGGTCGGGGTGATGCCGTGCTTCTTCTGGAAGGCCTGGATCGCCTTGCAGTCGGCGGCGGACTGCTTGCCGTCGACCGGGCGGCCGAGGAACTTCTCGACCTGCTTCTGGTACGGCCCCTTCTGCGTGGTGCAACTCGCGGCGTCGGCAGGCGCGGTGCCGAGTGCGAGCGTGAGCGGGGTCACCAACGCGGTGACCCCCAGTGCGACGGCACCCCGTCGGCGTATGTCCCCCATGGCGGCCTTCCATCCTCATCTGCGCGCCCGTGTGCGGCGCGTTCCAGCTTGCCTGCCAGATAGACAGGCGACGGGGCTCGCTGGTTGTAGGACGGGTGGCACTGCGACGAAACGGTGACATTCCGTCGACCACGGACGTTCCGCCGGAATCCGCCGGAGACGGACCCCTTGGCCCGGTGCCCCACCCGGGGTCTGCGTGGAGCACCATGGTCGCCCGGCCCGGGGTGCCCGACCGGCCCCTCGATCACGCATCCGTGGCAGGGATGCAGACCACGACGCGTGCCCCCGGATCGTTGTCCTCGATGCGGATCCGCCCGTGGTGCGCAGCGACCAGGTCGTGCACGATGGCGAGTCCGAGGCCGCTGCCTCCCGTGTCCCGGGCGCGCGCCGAGTCCAGCCGCGTGAAGCGGTCGAAGACACGGCTGCGGTCGGCCGCCGGGATCCCTGGCCCGTCGTCGGCCACGGCCAGGCACGCCTGTCCGTCCCGGACGCGCAGGCTCACGTCGATGCGTCCGGCGGCGTGGCGGAGTGCGTTGTCCAGCAGGTTGCGCACGACCCCGGCGAGGGCGTCGCCGTCGCCGCACACACGGGCCGCGCCGACGGCGCGCTGGTCGACGACGAGCGGTGTGCGCAGTCGCGCGTGGCGTACTTCACGGAAGACGACCTCGTCCAGGTCCACCGGACGTCTGCGCAGCCTCGGCCGGGCGTCGAGACGGGCCAGCCGCAGCAGGTTGTCGACGAGCCTGGACAGCCGTTCGCTCTCCTCGACCAGGGCCGGACCGCGGGCGTTCCAGTCCGCCGAGGCCGGATGCCGGACCGCCACCTCGAGCTGGGTGTGCAGGCTGCTCAGCGGACTGCGCAACTCGTGGGCGGCGTCCGCGACGAACCCGCGCTGCTGACGTGCCGAGTCGTCCAGCCGGGCGAGCAGGTCGTTGAGGGTCCGGGCCAGCCGTCCCAGAGCGTCGTCGGCCGGTGGGACGTCCAGCCTGCGGCCCAGGTCGCCGGCGGTGATCTCCGCCGTCTGGGCGCGCAGGTCCTCCACGGGCCGCAGCGCCCGACCGGTCAGCATCCAGACCACCCCGGTGAGCAGGGCGACCGCCGGCGGCACGGAGATGGCAAGCCCCACCGTGAGCAGGGCCAGGTTGTGAGCCACTCCCGCGGTCGGCACGGCCACGTACACCGTCGCCCGGTCGCTGCCTCCGCCCGCCGCGAGACCCACAGCCCGCCAGCCGCCGTCCCCCTTCAGCGGCAGTCCGCGCACGCTGTGGGCCACGGGCGTGCCGGAGGAGGTCGGGGCGAACGAGAACAGCGCGGGTCGGCCCGCCAGATTCGCCGAACTGGCCCGCACCCCGCCCCCGCGTCCCACGACCTGGACCGCGGTGTCACCGTTGCCCGTGGCCGGAACGATGCGGGGCAGGCTGCCGCTGTCGGCGTTCGCCGCGATGACCTGGGCCTGCTGGAGCGCGGCCTGGTCGAGCCCGCTCAGAAGACTCATCCGCAGCCACACCGCCAGCAGACAGGCCGCGCCGACCAGCGCCGCCGCGATCATCAGGGCGGCCGCGGCGGTCAGTCTGAGTCGCAGGGAGCGACGGGCCCAGCATGCCGGGACACGGACGCGCACCCCTTCACCTCCCGGTGCCGCTCAGCCGGTAGCCCGCGCCGCGCACGGTCTCGATCGTCCTGCGGCCGAAGGGAGCGTCGATCTTGCGCCGCAGATAGCCGACGTAGACCTCGACGATGTTGGTGTCACCGTCGAAGTCCTCCTCCCACACGTGCTCGAGGATGTCGGTCTTGCTGACCACCTCGTCGGGGTGCCGGAGCAGGAATTCCAGCAGCGTGAACTCCCGGGCGGTGAGGGTGATCTCACGGCCCGCCCGGTGGCAGCGGTGGCCCGCCGGGTCCAGGGCGAGGTCGCCGGCCGAGAGCACGGCGGGCCGGGCGGGCGCACCCCGGCGCAGCAGCGCCCGCAGACGGGCGACCAGCACCACATAGGAGAAGGGCTTGCTCAGATAGTCGTCGGCGCCGAGGTCGAGGGCGTCCGCCTCGTCGTACTCGCCGTCCTTCGCGGTGAGGACGATGACGGGGGTCCACACGTCGGCCGCTCGCAGCCGCTTCAGCACCTCGTAACCGGACATACCCGGCAACATGAGATCCAGGACGATCACGTCGTACGGCTCGTGCACGGCCCGCCAGAGCCCCTCGACGCCCTCGTACACGACATCGGCGACGAAGCCCTCCTCGGCGAGCCCATCAACGATCGCCTCGGCGAGCCCCCGTTCGTCCTCGATCACCAGCACTCGCACGGGCCGACCTCCCCTCCACCCTACGGAGAGGTCCTCAACGCCGCGCGCCGACGGGCCGCGGCGATCTCGGGGCGACTGCGGTGCCGATGGCGTCGGATCTCTCAGGCTCCTCTCAGCGGCGCTGCAGCAGTCTTGAGCCGACGGAAGCGCGAGGGCTTCCGCGCCTGTCAGAGAAGGAGAGACCCGATGACGAACGTCCGACGCAGGGTCGCACTGATCGCCGGCACGATGCTGCTGGCCGGCGCGGCGAGCAGTGGGGTCGCCCTGGCGAGCACCCCGACGGCGGCGCCCACCACGGTCCAGACGGCCTGGGCCCAGCACGGAGGCCATGGCGGCCACGGACACTACGGCGGCCACGGCCACCACGGAGGTCACGGCCACCACGGCGACCATCGCGGCTACGGCCGGTAGGACCGCATCGATTCGTCGCCCGGTGCCGGTTCGCGCCGTGACGCGCGAACCGGCACCGGCACGTCAGGCCGCCCGTCGCGACCGGCCCCGGTGGTCCCGCACGATGTCCGCGTACAGGTGCCCGGTGCCCTTGATCGTGCGGACCTGCGTTTGGTAGTCGACGTGGACGAGGCCGAAGCGCTTGTCGTAGCCGTACGCCCACTCGAAGTTGTCCAGCAGCGACCAGGCGAAGTAGCCGGCCAGCGGCGCGCCCTTGCCTGCCGCCGACGCGCATGCCGCGAGGTGCTGCACCAGGTAGTCCTGGCGCTCGGGGTCGTCCACGGTGCCGTCGGGGCGCACGACGTCGGGGAAGGAGGAGCCGTTCTCGGTGACGTACAGCCTGCGCGCGCCGTACTCCTCGGTGAGGCGCAGCAGCAGCGTCTCGATGCCGCTCGCGTCGATCTCCCAGTCCATGCCGGTGCGCGGCACACCGTCCAGGCGCAGCGAGCGGGCGTGCGGGACCGGCCCGTCCGGGTCGTCGGCGACGGTGGCCGGGAAGTAGTAGTTGAGCCCCAGCCAGTCCAGAGGTGCGGCGATCGTCTCCAGGTCGCCCGGGCGCTCGGGGAGCTCGACGCCGTAGAACTCGCGCATGTCCGCCGGGAATCCGCGGCCGTGTACCGGGTCGAGCCACCAGCGGTTGACATGGCCGTCCATCCGGCGCGCCGCGGCCCGGTCCTCCGGGCTGTCGGTGGCGGCGTGCACGGTGGAGAGATTGTTGACGATGCCGATCGCCGCGTCCGGTACGGCGGCGCGGATGGCGGCGGTGGCCAGGCCGTGGCCGAGGAGCAGGTGGTACGAGGCACGGACCGCGGCGGTCAGATCCGTCAGGCCCGGGGCCATCTTGCCCTCGAGGTGGCCGATCCAGGCCGAGCACAGCGGCTCGTTGAGCGTCGTCCAGTGGGTGACGCGGTCGCCGAGACGTTCCGCGACCACCGAGGCGTACGCGGCGAAGTGCTCGGCGGTGTCCCGCTCGGTCCAGCCGCCGCGGTCCTGGAGCACCTGCGGCAGGTCCCAGTGGTACAGGGTGACGGAGGGGGTGATGCCCGCCTCCAGCAGACCGTCGATCAACTCGTCGTAGAAGGCGAGGCCCTTGGCGTTCACCGGGCCGTCGCCGCCCGGGACCACCCGGGGCCAGGCCACGGACAGCCGGTAGGCGTTGGTGCCGAGCTGCTTCATCAACCCGACGTCCTCGCGCCAGCGGTGGTAGTGGTCGCAGGCGACGTCGCCGTTGTCGTCACCCGCGATCTTTCCAGGAGTGTGCGAGAACGTGTCCCAGATCGAAGGCGAACGGCCGTCCTCGGCGACGGCCCCCTCGATCTGGTACGCCGATGTGGCCGTGCCCCACAGGAAGTCGTGCGGGAGCGCGGCGAGGTCGATGCGTTCGGACACAGAAGCCCTTTCAGGTATAGGCGTGTCGGTCACTTCACGGCTCCGGCGGTGAGCCCGGTGACCAGGTAGCGCTGCAGCAGCAGGAAGCCCGCGACCACGGGGACGCTCACGACGAGCGAGGCGGCCATGATCTGGTTCCAGTAGACGTCGTTCAGCGTGGAGTAGCCCTGGAGCCCGACGGCGAGGGTGCGGGTGGTGTCGTTGGTCATCACCGAGGCGAAGAGCACCTCGCCCCAGGCGGTCATGAAGGCGTAGACGGCGACGGCGACGATGCCGGGGATCGCGGCCGGCACGACGATCCGGAAGAGGGCCCCGAGCGGCCCGCAGCCGTCCACCAGTGCCGCCTCGTCCAGATCACGCGGCACCGAGTCGAAGTACCCGATGAGCATCCAGATCGAGAAGGGCAGCGAGAAGGTGAGATACGTCAGGATCAGCCCGCCGCGGGAGCCGAACAGTGCGATTCCGGTGGCGTTGCCGATGTTGACGTAGAGCAGGAAGAGCGGGAGCAGGAAGAGGATGCCGGGGAACATCTGGGTGGACAGCACGGTGACCGTGAACACCCGCTTGCCGCGGAAGTTGTAGCGGCTGACCGCGTACGCGGAGAACACCGCGATGATGACCGAGCAGATCGTCGCGGCGCCCGCCACGACCAGCGAGTTCACGAAGTACCGGGCCAGCGGGACGGTCGACCAGATGTCGATGTAGGGGCGGAAGGTGAGGCCGCTCGGCAGCCACCTGAACTTCCCCGTGACGTCCGCCAGCGGCTTCAGCGAGCTGGAGATCATCACATAGACCGGCACCAGTACGAAGACCGTGAGCAGCGTGAGGAAGATCCCCCGGGACCACAGGAAGGACCGGGGCGGGGCCATCGGCGAACGCGGTGTCCGCGAGGTGAGCGGCGGCTGCGGCGCCCTGGTGGTGCTAGACATCGGCCGTCTTCCTTCCGCGGGAGGTGAGCAGCAGGTAGACGCCCGTCACGACGAGCAGGAACAGCAGCAGCAGGACCGACATGGCGGAGCCGGTGCCGAAGTTCCAGGTGACGAACGAGGCCTGGTAGATGTGGACCGAGATGAGGTCCGCGGCCTCCGGTGCGGCCTTGCCGAACAGGACGTACGGCGTGTTGAAGTCGTTGAACGTCCACAGGAACAGCACCAGGATCAGCACCTGGTTGACCGGGCGCAGTGACGGCAGCGTGATGCGGCGGATCTGCTGCAACATTCCGGCACCGTCGAGTGCGGCGGCCTCGTACAGCTCCTTGGGGATGTTCTGCAGGCCGGCCATGACGATGAGGAAGGCGAACGGCCAGCCCTTCCACACCGACACCACGAGCAGCGCGACGAAGCTGTTGTCGCCGATGAGCCAGAAGGAGGGCTTGTCGGTGAGGTGCAGCTGGTCGTGCAGGACGTGGTTCACCAGGCCGTTGTCGTGCTGGAACATGAACACCCAGGTGATGACGGCCGCGTACACGGGCAGCGCGTACGGGACCAGGAAGAGTGCGCGCAGCAGGCCCCGGCCGCGGAAGGTGTCCTGCATGAAGACGGCGGCCGCCGTGCCGATCAGCCAGCACAGGCCCACCGAGAGCAGGGTGAAGCCCACGGTCACCAGGAACGAGTGGAGCAGCGCGTCGCCCACGGGGGCGTTGAAGTCCAGCGAGACCTTGTAGTTGTCGAAGCCAGACCAGGGCGCGGTGCCCCAGTCGCGGATGTAGAACTGCGTGAGCTCCTTGAAACTCATCACGATGCCGATCACCATCGGCACCAGGTGGACCAGGAGTTCGAGCAGCAGGGCGGGCAGGAGCAGCAGGTAGGGCAGTCCGATGCGGCGGATCCGCCCGGTGCGGCGCGGGCTGCGCGCCGCACCGGGGGAGTTCTTGCGCACCGTCCGCTCGCCGGTGTCGGCCGAGGCGGTCGTGGTGGTCATGTTGGTGCCCGTGCTCACTTCGTCGGCATCTGCTGCTGGGCCTTCTGGAGCTTGGCCTTCACCGACTCGGTGGTCACCGGCCGTCCGGCCGCGGCGTCGGCGAACAGCTCCTTGACGGCCGTACCGACCGCCGTCTCGAACTGGGACTCGTCGGCGACCTGCGGGAGCGCCGAGGCGCTCTTGGCGAGGGTGTCCTTCAGCACGGCGTTGGACGGCGAGGTGAACGCGGAGTCCTCCTGCGCGGCCTTGACCGGCGGGATGGAGCTGTAGGCCGTGTTGAGGACCTTCTGCTCCTCGTCACTGGTCATGAACTTCACGAACTTCGTGGCCCCGTCGAGGTTGTGGCTGTTCTTGAAGACGGCCAGGTTGATGCCCGCGACCATCGAGTTGACCTGGTTGCCGGTACCGGGGGTGCCGGACTGCACGGGCACCGGGGCGATGCCGTACTGGTCCTCGCTCATGCCCTGCGACTTGAGGTTGGCGGCCGCGGACTGCCACAGCAGCATCGCCTGCTTGCCCTTGGCGAAGTCGCTCACGGACTGGTTCTGCGCGTACTCCGCGTTGCCCGTCGGGATGACCTTGTCCTTGGCCATCAGATCGACGTACTGCTTGACGGCCGCCACCACGCCGTCGCTGGTGAAGTCGGCCTTGCCGTCGGGGGTGAAGAAGTCTGCGCCGTGCTGCTTGCCGAAGACGAAGACGTGGTGGATGTTCTCCGACAGGTTCGAGCCCTCGGCGCCGAGCACCGACTTGCCCTTGGCGGAGATCTTCTTGCCGTCGGCGATCAGCTCGTCCCAGGTGACCGGCGGCTTGGCGATACCGGCATCGGCGAAGATCTGCTTGTTGTAGTAGAGCGCGTACGCCATCGAGTACAGCGGTACGGCCGCCGGGTCCTTGCCCTCGGCTCCGGTCGAGCCGAGCGCCGAGTCGACGAAGCGGTCCTTGCCGCCGATCTTCTCGAAGTTCTTGGCGTCCCACGGCAACAGTGCGCCTGTGGCCTGCAGGGAGGCGCTCCAGGTGTTGCCGATGTTCAGCACGTCGGGGCCCTGACCGGAGGTGGTCGCGGTCAGGATCCGGTTCAGCAGGTCAGACCAGGGGACAACCTCCAGCTTGACCTTGATTCCAGTCTGCTTCTCGAACTTGTCGAGTTCGGGCTGGAGGACCTTCTTGTCGACCTCGATGCTGGCGCCCTGGTTGGAGGCCCAGTAGGTCAGTGTCTTGGGCGAGTCGTTCGACCCACCGCCCGTAGACGAACCGCCTCCGCAGGCCGAGGCGGCAAGGGCGAGAGACATGGTGACGGCGCCGACGGCCGCGGCTCGGATGCTGCGCATGGCTCCTGGTGTCCCTTTCCGGGAGTCGTGTACGCCGAGGAAGGCTTCGGATGACACACGTTCGACTTCCGAAACCCTCACGGCTTAATTTAGGACGTGAGTTAAACCCCGCGCGAAACCCACGTCAAGGGATCCGGCAGGGGTTAATCGCCGGCGGGCCGCGACGCGGGCGGCCCGGTGGGCGCGGTTCGACCTCCACAGGGCATGTGACCTGCGACGGAGGGAGGGACCCGGCGTACTGCAACGGTTGGGTCTCGACGGGCCGACGGACCCTGGTCCGAGCCGCCGCCGCGGCCCGGCCGGGAGGGCCGTCCGGCGGGAACACGTCGGCAACCTCTGACGGATCTCCGACCGTCGCTCGCGGCGCTGCTTTCAAGCTGCTGAGACGGCTCCCGGACGGAACGGTGAAGCAGGCCTTACACCGTTCACTTCATGAACCCGCGTGCCCGCGGCTGACGGAGCGTGCCCCGGCCGTCGCCGGGGCACGCTCCGTCAGCGCTCCAGGAAGTCGAAGAGCTCCTCCCAGCGACGGGTGATCACTTCGGGGGCGAAGCGCCGCACGTTCTGCCGCGCCTTCTCCCCCATCGTGTCGCGGAGACTCTCGTCGGACATCAACCGCACCAGATGACGTGCGAGTTCGGAGGTGTTGCCGTGCCGGGCCAGCAGCCCGTCCTCACCGTCGGCGACGATCTCGCGCACCCCGGGAGAACAGTCGAAGGCGGCACACGGCACCCCGCAGGCCATCGCCTCGAGGAGGACGAGCGGAAAGCCCTCTCCGCGCGAGGACTGCACGAACACCGACGACCGCGCGAGCGCCGCGGTGACATCGTCGGTCCGCCCCGCCCACTCCACCGAGTCGTCGAGCCCGAGCTCCGTGCACTGCTGCCGCAGCACGCCCTCGTGTTCCCCCGAGCCGTAGATGCGCAGGATCCAGCCGGGCTGTCGCGGTGCGGCCTCGGCCCAGACGTCCAGCAGCAGGTCGACGCCCTTCGCATGGCTGAGCCTGCCGATGCTGGCCACCACCTTCTCGGTGCGCGGCGAGGGGGCGACGGGCGTCAGCGGCAGCGGATTCGGCATGAAGCCGACGTTGTTGAGGCCCTCCGCCACCCAGCGGTCGGCGTCCTCCTGGGTGAGGACCAGCAGCCGGTCCACGTCCTTGTAGTGACTGCGCACACGCGCGAAGCGCGACGAGCGCCTGGAGGCGTCGAAGGATTCATGGCTCATACCGATCACCGGATGCCCGGCGGTGTCCGCGAACGCCACCCACTCCATCGCCCAGACCTGCGTCACGACGATCACCGCTCCGGAGGCCGCGGCCCGGAACAGCCGGGACATGCGTTCGGCGGCGACGCGCATGTCCGCCTCCTGGCGCCGGACGACCGGATCGATGCGGCCCAGGGGGAAGCGGGGCCTGCGCCGGCCCGGGGGCCGGCGGTCGTACAGGGTGAGCGTCTCGAACGGCGGATCCTCGCCGATGTCCATCGCCACCTCGGGCGGGGCGATGCCGATGATCCGGACCCGATGGCCGCGCTCCGCGAGCAGCCGGGCCATCTGGGCCTGCCAGCGGCCCACGCCGCCGAGCTCGTTGACCTCGTTGGCGACGAAGAAGATCTCACGCTGCGTCATCGGGCCTCTCCCGCAGGGCCGAAGAAACGGTCCACGATGCGAGCCGCCGCGTCCCCGCGATCGTACTCGCCGTACTTGTCCACGAACTCCTTGAGCTGCGCCTCGTACTGGGTGACCACCGCGGGCAGGTCCGACACCGCGGCGAACAGTTCGTCCTCGGTACGCGCGACCGGGCCGGGAGCCTCCTGAAGCAGGTCGAAGTACGTGCCGCGCATGTCCTCGGAGTACTCCTCCCAGTCGTAGGCGTAGAACACGAGCGGCCGGCGCAGCAGTGCGTAGTCGAACATCACGGAGGAGTAATCGGTGATCAGGGCGTCGGCGAGCAGCAGGAGCGGGGTGATGTCCGGTTCACCGGTCACATCGAGGACCCGGTCCGCCACCGACGGCGGCAGAGCGACCCGGTTCAGGTAGTGGGAACGCACCAGCAGGGTGTACCGGTCACCGAAGCGCTCGGCGAACCGTTCCACGTCGAAGGGGAATTCGAAGGCTCTGACCGCGCCGTCGGGGCGGGCGCGGAACGTCGGCGCGTACAGCACCACACGCCGGTCCGGGCGGACACCGAGGCGTTCGGCGAGCCGACGCAGTTCCGCGTCCGGAGCGCGATGGTCACGGGCCGCCCGCACAAGAACGTCGTTGCGGGGATACCCGGTGCGCAGCAGTTTCTCCTCGGGGAGGCGGTAGGCCCGGCCCAGGGTGCGGACATCGTGCTCGCTGCGGACCACGAAGTGGTCGAAGCGGTCCAGCGCCTCTTGGTAGGAACGCTGTTCCTGCTCCGACATCACCCGGTGGGTGGGCTCGTCGAACCCCATCCGTTTCAGGGCCGAACCGTGCCACGTCTGGATGTACGTGGTCTCCGGGCGTTTGGCCAGCCGCAGCGGGAAGCCCTGGTTGTCGATCCAGAACTCGGCCTGCGCCAGCGCCCTCAGGTAGCGCCAGGACCACCGGCGGACGAGTTCGGCGTCCTCGGGGAACCCCTCGGGCCTCGCGCCCGAGTAGGACCAGATGGCGGTGACGGGCAGCCGGCGACGGCGCAGTTCCTCGTGGACGGCCCGCGGACTGTCGCTGTACTGCCGGCCCAGATGGCTCTCGAAGACGACGGTGCCCTTGCGGACCGGGAGCAGCCGGAGCATGCGGTGGTACACCTGGACCTTGCGCGCGCCGGAGGCCAGGTCCCTTCTGACGGCCCGGAGCATGCGGTAGGAGCCCTTGACCGTCCTCGCCGCCGGGCCCTGCAGATTCCGGTCCACGACGGCCCGGCCGTGCCGGGCCGCGGTGCCCTGCTGGGTGAGCCGGAAGGCGAGATGCCCCTTGGCGGAGACCTGGGGTTCGAGCCGGTCGGCCACGAGCCGGCTGAGCCGGGGCTGCACGGGCACGGACGCGGCGTTCTCCAGGTCGACGCGACCGGCCGTGAGCCGGGTGGTCGTCCTCTTCCCGTCGGCCGTCAGATGCATCCGCACGTCCCACACCTCGTCGACGACGCCGAGCGGCCGGAACCGCGCCGACAGCGGGACGACGGCCTGCCACGTGATCCTTTCGCCCTCATGACGCACCGTCCGCACCGGGAACCGGAACATCTGCAGACTGCGGCGGCGGGCCCGGAACTCCAACTCGGCGGTGAGGTCCGCGTCGGCGGCGACCGTGTGCAGTGGATTGACCATCGCGCCCTCGAGCACCACCAGATCCCCGCGCACGGCGTAACCGGTGAGCAGATTGCGCAGGAACATCCCCTCCAGCGGCTTGCCGTGGTGGCCGAGGCCCGTGACGTCCATGACCGCCCGCGCCTTCGGGTCGTCCAGGTACTGGTCGCACCAGTAGACGCGGCCCTCGCGCTGGACGAGCGGAGCGGAGATCTTGTTCCGGTTGATCAGCGTGTCCACGGCCGGCATCAGATTTTCCCAGTCCTCCCGCATCAGCAGGTGGGCACAGATCGCGTGCACCCGGTCCAGCTCGGCGTACGCCTCCTCCGGGAAGTCCTGAACGTAGCCACGCGCCAGCTCGGCGAAGCGGTGCCGGTAGTCGTCGTCGAGGAAGGGCAGTTCGCGCAGGTAGAGGACGAGGTCGTGCTTGAGGAACTTGATGTCCTTGTGCAGCTTGAGCCCGTCGAGTCCGCGTTGGTCCAGCACGGCGTCGATCCGGCGGTGGATCTCCAGCCGGTCCGTGAAGTTGTTGATCTCGTGGCGCCGGTTGCTGATCGACTTGGTGGTGGACTTCTCCACCACATGCCAGAAGTAGACGGTGTTGGGGATCAGCGTGATCCGTCCGGCGGCCAGATAGGCCTGTGCCGAGAACAGCAGGTCCTCGTAGTGGATGCCGCGCGGGAAGGTGAGCTCGTTCTCGACGAGGAACTCACGCCGGTAGCACTTGTTGGTCGACAGGGTGTCGAAGACGAACAGGTCCGGCAGCTCGGCGATGGACTCGACGGTCCGTGTGGACCGGTACAGCCACGGGTACCAGGGGACCCTCTTGTCGTGCCTGCTGTCGGTGTGCACCCGGACGCAGAGTCCGGAGACCAGATCGGCACCGGTGCGGTCGGCCGCTTCGAGCATGTTGCGGCAGGCATTGGGTTCGAGGGTGTCGTCGCTGTCCAGGAACATCACATAGCGCCCGCGCGCCACGGCCAAGCCCTGGTTGCGGGGCTCTCCGCAGCCGCCGCTGTTCTCCGCCAGCCGGCTCGCGCGCACGCGGCCGGGGTGACCGAGGGCGAGTTGCTGCGCGACACCGTAGGAGCCGTCGGTCGAGCAGTCGTCGACGACGATCACTTCGACGTTGCGCAGTGTCTGGTCGAGTACGGAGCGCACTGCTGCCGGGAGGCGCCGGGCATCGTTGTACACGATGACGACGACGCTGATGTCCGGCACCGCGGCGCCTGCCTCGGGGGTATCGATCGACACGGCCACCTCTCGTCTCGGATTCGGCTCTCCGGACGGCGGACCTGTCCCCGCCGCGGATCGGCGGCGTTCCGCGAGGGCATCCCGCGGACAGGGTGCGTCCGGGTTCGGCACGGGCCGGCGGCCCCGCACCCTGCAGGGTCGCCGTGTTGCGACTCACCGCGGCCAGAGCGGTGCCCCACCTCCTTTCTTCCACGCTACGTGAGGACGCGGCCACGGAGATCCCGCGGCGCAGTCGGCGTGTGCCGATGCGGCGCCGCCCCGCCGGAACGGCGCGGCGGACGGCCGGGGCGCCGGTGTGCCGGGCATCAGCGGGCCCGGCGTTCGCAGGTGCAGCGCGCCGTGGCGACCGCCTTGCGCGACGGCGCCCCCGAGCCCCGGGGGGCCGTTCCGTGCGCGAAGGCGGCGGCCACCGCGTTCTCCCGTGCCGCCTCGCGCAGCGACGGCGGAACCGCCCGTCCCCGGAGACCGGCGGCCTCGTCCGGAGCCGGCCGGCCGACGGCACACACGGCGATCACCGTCGTACGGTCGGTCACACCGAAGGGCAGGTGGGCGCGCGCGCCCGTCCCGTCCGTGCTCCCGGCGACGGGCGGCAGCCCTTCCGGGCCGGGCATCCCGCGCTCCCGCCGGGCCAGGGACGTGCCCTGGCCCGGCGGCGGGTCGGCGGGGAGCCCGGCACCGTGAACGGCGCGCTGTCCGGTGAGTTGGGTCATCGTGCGGTCCTGAAGGGAGGGGGACTGCATTGTCTTCCCCGTGCCCCGCTCGTGTACCTCCCGCACGCCCGAGCGGACCAAGCCCTTCACCTGATCGTCGGACCGGGTCGGTGGCTGCCGGTGCCGAGGAGCCGCGCGGCCACCGGTTTCCCTAGGGCCTGGAGCCGCTCTCCGCGACGGCCCGCAGAGCCTGGTGGAACCCGGTGTTCACCGCGAGCAGACCGCCGTCGACGTGCAGCGCCGTTCCCGTGATCCACGCGGCGTCCCGTGAGGCGAGGAACGCGACGGCGGCCGCGATGTCCTCCGGTTCCCCGACCCGGCCCAGCGGGTAGAGCCTGCTCACCGCGTCCAGTTCCGCGTCACGGCCTTCCCACCCGGTGGTGCGGACCGTACCGGGCACCACGAGGTTGACCCGGACGCCGCGGGGGGCCGCGTGTCCGGCGAGAGTGCGGGTGAGGGACGCAAGGCCCGCCTTCGCGGCGCTGTAGGCGTGGTTGCCGAAGTCCTGGGCGCCGTTGACCGAGCCGATGTTGACGATGGCTCCGCGCCCCGACGCGACGAGGTGCGGCAGCGCCGCGCGGCTGCAGCGGTACGCGCCGGTCAGGGTCCGGTCGATGTCGCGGGCCCACACCTCGTCGGACTCGTCCTCGAAGAGCGCGGCGTCGGGGGTGCAGCCGTAGGCGTTGTTGACCAGGACGTCCAGCGTGCCGAAGACCTCGACGGCATGGGCGACCGCCGCCTCCACGTCGTCCCGGTCCGTGACGTCGCACCGGAACGCCTCGGCCCGCGCACCCTGCTCGCGCAGCACCCCCGCGGTCTTCTCGCCCTCCGCGGCGTCCACGTCGGCGACGAGTACGGCGGCACCCTCCTGAGCGAGGCGCCGTGCGGTCGCGGCGCCGATGCCGCGCGCCGCGCCGGTGATCAGGATGCCGTACCCCTCGAACCGCCCCATGTGATCCATGTCGCAGACGCTACAGCGCCGACGGGCGGAGAGCGCCGGTCAGGACGGGGTCGCCGTCGGGGACGCGGGCACCCCCAGGAACTCCTCCCAGCCGCCGGTCGGCGACTGTCCCGGATTGAGGGTCCGCAGTTTCCCGAGGACGGCGGGGTCCTGCGCCTCCAGCCACTGCACCAGCTGCCGGAAGGACACGAAGCGCACGTCGTCGTACTGCGCCATCCGCCCGATGGCCTCCTCCACGGCATCCATGTAGATACCGCCGTTCCAGCGCTCGAAGTGGTTGCCGATGAAGAAGGGCGCCCGGTTGGTGTCGTGTGCGCGCCGGAACCCGGCCAGATACGTGTCGCGGGCCTGGACGCGCCAGGCGTCGTACTGCGCGCTGTCGCCCAGCGGGTTACCGGCGGACTGGTTGGCCATGATGTTGTAGTCCATCGACAGGACCTGGAAGGAGTGGCCGGAGAACGGTATGGACTGCAGGGGGAAGTCCCAGATCCGCCCGCCCTGCACCTTCCCGGGCCAGATCTGCAGGCCGCCGGGCGAGCTGGCGTCGTACTTCCAGCCGAGCGCCGCCGCGGTGGGCAGCAGGTTGCCCTGGCCCTCCAGACACGGGGTGCGACCGCCGATCAGCTCCTTGCGGTAGTCGAAGGGCAGCGGGTCGAGGTCCGTGAAGCCGGTGTTGGTCTTCCATTCGGTGACGAAGCTCATCGCCTGGTCGATCTCGCTCCTCCACTCGGCCGGCGACCAGTTGCGCACCCCGTCGGCACCGCAGAAGTGACCGTTGAAGTGGGTGCCGATCTCGTGCCCCTCCAGCCAGGCCGCGCGCACCTGCTGAAGCGTGGCGTGGATGTGCCGGTCGGCGAGGTAGCCGATCGCGGAGGCGCCGACCGCGTGCCGCGGCGGGCGGTAGAGGTCCTTCTTGGACTCGGGCAGCATGTAGATGCCGCTGAGGAAGAAGGTCATCGACGCCCCGTGGTCGGACGCGACCTTGCGGAAGCGGGAGAAGAGCTGGTTGCTGAGTTCACCGGCGCCGTCCCAGGAGAACACCACGAACTGCGGGGGCCGCTGACCGGGCTTCAGCCGCTCCACCGTGGGCTGGTGCGGCTGCGCGCCGGTGTCGGCGGTGGAGCCGTCGCCGATCGGTTTCAGCGGCCGGGCCTCGACGGTGCCCTTGCCGCCGGCGGAGCCCCCGCCGCCCTCGGTGCTCCCCCCGCCGACCGACCAGCCGCCGGGAGCACAGGCGGACAGTGCCCCCAGGGCGCCCGCCGTCGCCCCGGCCGTCAGCAGACGCCTGCGTGTGATGCCGTTCATCGTCGTCCCCGTTTCCTCGTCGCGCGGCTCCCGGAAGGAGGAGCCCTCTGCGGTGTGGGTCGACGGGTTCGATGAGCGGGGAGCGGCGGAAAGATCGCAGAGCCGGGGACGTGTTGCCGTCCTGTGACAACCGCTGCGGTTCCATGACGAACCCCGCTGCCGGCGAGCGGACAGCGGGGTCGGGGGAAGAGGGGTCAGGCGCCGGTACCGGCGCTGAAGACGGTCAGGGACACCGTGGAGGAGTTGCCCGAGACGGGGACCGGACCGCCGGACCACTTGACCTTCAGGGAGTCCTTCTCGTCGGGCGGGGTGATCAGGATCGCCGCGGGCGTGGCCTTGTCGGCCTCGCTGATCTCGGGGTTGGAGAAGGTCAGCCCGGCCCAGGCGCTCTTGCCCGGGGCCAGCGTGATCTTCGTGGGGCTCCCGGTGCTGCGCTTGGGGTCCGGGCCCAGCTGCTTGCCGGAGGCGTCCACGAAGGCGGCACCCGGGTAGCCGTCGACGGTGCATGTACGCCCGGAGTTGTTGGTGAGGACGAGCGGGAAGTTCTCCTGGCCGGCACCCGGGTTGTTGCGGCCGACCGTGGCGCGCAGCTCGGACGTGTGGCAGCGGCTGCCGGCGGCCCCGCCCTTGTCGCTCGACGCGGAGGCCGCCGTGTCGGGGCTGTCCGATGCCGTGGTCGTGGGCTCGGTGCCGGCCGTGCTCGTCGCGCTGCCGTCGGCGCTCGTGTGGTCGCCGGTGGCGGGCTGTGCCGCCCCGGGCAGCTTCTCCGGGGCGCTGCTCGTGGCATGGCCGTCGCCGCAGGCGGTGAGCAGGCCCAGGGCGGCGAGCGCGCCCAGCGCGGACACCGCACGCCGTGCCGTCAGGAAGGGGGCCGTGCCGTCGGAGGCCTGGTCCGCCGTGGCGCGTCGGAAGGTCACCATGTCTGTCGCTCCTCGAAACTCACCGCACACGCCGGGCGCGTGGGGACGGTGCCGTCTGCCCGTCCTCTCTGTCCGATGCGCTCCGGTGCGGAAAAGTTCGCGTACATTGTCCGGCCTCCGGGCGCGCCGACGGCCGCGGCGTGACGGTTGTCACCCGCTGAGCCGTACGGAGTCCAGAACCCGGTCGGTCTCATCGGTGCCGCCGTCCTGGCGCAGCTGTACGTACATCTGCGAACCACCGGTGCCGGCGACGGGCTTCAGCGCGGCCTCCGTGACGGACCCGCCGCCGCCCGCGCAGTCGGTCCAGGTGCGTACGGCCCCCTGCCAGTCGGTGCCGCGGTAGTCACGGCCGCCCTGGTAGTGGCAGTCCTTGTGGTTGATCGCGCGCACCTTGGCCGTGAGGTCCCCGTGCTCGCTCAACCCGATGAAGGCGCCGTTCGCGCCGGTGCCCAGGTCCTGCCAGCGCGAGAGGTCGTCGGCGACCGCGAGGGCGGGCTCATGCCCGGTCGGCAGGCCCAGTGACTCCGGGTTCCAGCCTGCGTCGCGCAGCTGGCGCCCCCAGGACGCGGGCACGATCGCGTGCACACGCCCGGTGGAGTCCTGGACCTTCACATCCGCCGCCGGATGCTGCCGCAGCAGCACGGTGGTGCCGGCTGCGGCGGCACCCGCGACGACCAGGGCGGCCAGGGTGAGGACCAGGGCGCTACGGCGGCGGCCGGGCCGCTCGGGGCCCGAGTCGACCGCCTCCCGTCGGCCGCCGGGTTGCCCCGGCGCCGGGTCGACGGCCTCCCGTCGGCGGCCGCGCTGCTCGGGCGCCGAGGTGCCGGAGACGTCCGCAAGCCGGTCGAGCGCGTCCGCGAAGGCCTCGGCGGTCGGCCAGCGCCGCTCGCGCTCGAGGTCCATGGCCCGCAGGATCGCCCGCTGGACCTCGGCCGGCAGCCCGGGGCGAAACCGGTCGGGGGGCTCCACCCGGCCCGGACGTGCGGGGACCGTGCCGGTGAGCAGGTGATAGCCGAGGGCCCCCAGGCTGTAGACGTCCGCCCGCGCGTCGATGCCGGAGCCGGGTTCGGACTGCTCGGGCGCCGCATATCCGGCGGAACCGGCGGCCATGGTGAGGCCCGAGGCCTGGGCGAGGCTCTTGGCCAGCCCGAGATCCGCGAGCAGCAGCCTGGTGGAGCCGTCGTGCGCGGTCCGCAGGAGGACGTTGGAGGGCTTGATGTCCCGGTGCACGATTCCGGCGTCGTGCAGCGCGGCCGCGGAGCGGGCGGCCAGGGCCGTCAGGCGCAGGGCCTCCGCCACGGCTAGCGGGCTGCCCGTGATCCGGTCGGCGAGCGTGCCGCCGTCGGCGTACTCCATGACGAAGTAGGGTCTGCCGTCGGGGAGCTCGCCGATGTCGTAGACCTGCACCACCCGGCTCGAGCCGGCCCGGCGCAGCAGGCGCGCCTCGGACAGGAACCGCTCCCGGACATCCAGCCGGTGGGCCCAGTTCTCGGCAAGCACCTTCACGGCGACGGGCGCCTCGAGGACGTCGTCGTGGGCAAGCCAGACGACGCCGAACGCGCCGCTGCCCAGGCGTCGTTCCAAGCGGTAGCGGTCGATCCGCTCCAGGGACTGCATAGGACTATCATGCCTGGTCGGATATCCACATCGAGGGGAGCTCCCAGTGAGGGATGCCGCTGACCCCGAAGAGCTGGCTCTGCGGGCGGCCGCGGGCGACACGGCAGCCCTGGACGCGTTGCTCCACCACATCCAGCCGGAGGTCGTACGGCGCTGCGGGCGCTTCCTGCCGTGCCGGGAGGACGCCGAGGAGGCGGCACAGGACGTGCTGCTGCAGGTGGCCCGGAAGATCGGCACGTTCCAGGGCCGCAGTCGCTTCGGCACCTGGCTGTACACGGTGGTCGCCAACTGCTCCCGGCAGAAGTACCGCGAGCTGAAGCGGCGGGCGGCCGAGCAGCCCGGACCGATCGACGCCGCGCAGCATGTGGATCCGCGGACCACCAGCGTGATCGCTGGATCGCGCGTCGATCTGCTGGAGGCCCTGGAGCGGCTGGAGCGCGAGCATCCGCACCTGGTGGCGCCGCTCGTCTACCGGGACATCTGCCAACTGGAGTACGCGGAGGTCGCCGAACGTGTCGGTGTCCCGCTGGGCACCTTGAAGTCCCGCCTTCACGAGGCGCGCCGACAGGTCAGGCCCTGGCTGGCCGGCTCCGTCTGAGCGCGCCCGTCGCCCTGCGCCGGGGCGTACCGCCCCGGCGCGGGCGCAGGAGGGTCAGTGACCCCTGACGGGGTGCGGCCGGTAGGACTCCTCCAGTGACTGGACGTCCTTGTCGGTGAGGTCCACGTCCAGCGCCGCGACCGCGTCGTCGATGTGCTGCGGTTTGGTGACCCCGACGATCGGCGCGGCGACGGTGTTCTGCCGCAGCAGCCAGGCCAGGGCGACCTGGGCACGTGGAACGCCCCGCTGGGCCGCGACCGCCGACACCGCCTCGACGACGGCCCGGTCGCCCTCCTGGTAGAGCCCCTTGCCGAACTCGTCGGTGCGGCTGCGCTCCGTGGTCTCGTCCCAGTCCCGCGTGAGCCGGCCGCGGGCCAGCGGGCTCCAGGGCAGGGTGCCGACCGCCTGATCCGCGCACAGCGGCAGCATCTCGCGCTCCTCCTCGCGGTAGAGGAGGTTGTAGTGGTTCTGCATCGAAACGAACCGGGTCCAGCCGTTCAGGCGGGCCGTGTACTGGGCCTTGGAGAACTGCCAGGCGTACATCGAGCTCGCGCCGATGTACCGGGCCTTGCCGGCCTTCACCACGTCGTGCAGGGCCTCCATCGTCTCCTCGATCGGGGTGACGGGGTCGAAGCGGTGGATCTGGTAGAGGTCGACGTAGTCGGTGCCGAGGCGGCGCAGGCTGTGGTCGATCTCCGTCATGATCGCCTTGCGGGAGAGGCCGCCGCCGTTGGGTCCCGGGCGCATCCGGCCGTGCACCTTCGTCGCCAGCACGATCTCGTCACGCCGGGCGTGTTCGGCGAGCACCCGGCCGACGATCTCCTCGCTGGTGCCGTCGGAGTAGACGTTCGCGGTGTCGAAGAAGTTGATGCCCGCGTCGAGCGCCCGGCGGATCAGGGGGCGGGACGCCTCCTCGTCGAGGCTCCAGCGGTGAGTGCCTCGGTCGGGGATGCCGAAACTCATACAGCCCAGGCAGATCCGGGACACATCGAGACCCGTTGCGCCGAGCTTCACGTAGTGCATGTACTCCTGCTTTCCCTCGGGGCGGGGCGGGGCGCCCGGGAACCACGAGTTCGGACGGCCTCGTACGGTGGCGCCGCAGCCCCCGACGACGTGATGCCTGCCCATCCTGAGTGCGGCCAAGCACGGGCGCGTCCTCTCAGCGGTATCCCGTGGCGTCCGCCGTGCCGCCCTTGTCCTGGACCTCGACGAGGTAGCGCCAGGCGTCGGGACGGCTGCCGTCGCGGTCCGTGAAGCCGTACTCCCGTGCGAGTCGCCCACTGGAAAGCGAGTTCCCGTTCCAGCGGGAGACCCGCGGGTCCGCGGCCAGCGCGGCGACCGCCCGGCCGACGTAGTACGGGCTCTCGGAGATGCAGAAGTGGGGCTCGCGCTCCAGGGCGTCGCGCCAGTTCGCCTCGGTCACCCCGAACGTCTCGAGCATCAGCTCCGAGCGCAGCCAGCCGGGGGTGAGGGCGACCGCGGTGGCACCACGCGACCCCAGCTCGTGGCCGAGGGAGAACGCCATCCGCAGCACGGACGCCTTGGCCAGGTCGTAGAAGAAGGACACCCGGTAGGTGTCACGGTTGTACTCGGCCGTTCCGTCGGTCATCTCCACGACCAGGCCGCCGGGGTGCCTCAGCAGCAGGGGCAGCGCGTGGTGGTTGGTGATCGCGTGCGTCTCGACGGCGAGCCGCAGCAGACGAAGCCCCTTGTCGAGGTCGTGCTCCCACACCGGGCGGTCCCAGTCGAAGAGCTTCTCGCCGCCCCAGATGTCGTTGACGAGGACGTCCAGGCGCCCCTGCTCGCGCTCAACACGCTCCACGAGCGCGCTCACCCCGGCCGGGACGAGGTGGTCGGTGGGGACGGCGATGCCGTGCCCGCCCGCCGCCGACACCAGCTCGGCGGTGTCCTCGATCGTCTCGGGCCGGTCGTACTCCGAGCGCCGCTCGCGGGTGCTGCGCCCGGTCACGTACACCGTGGCACCCGCCGCGCCCAGTTCCACGGCGATCCCCCGCCCCGCCCCTCGTGTCGCCCCGGCGACCAGTGCGACCTTGCCTGTCAGCGGCCCCGGCATGTCCGACCTCCGCGCTCGTTCGTAGAACCGTCTCGCCGAGGATGACGCGGAAGCCGGACATCTCCTGTCGCCTATTGCGGGCGTCTCCCGGGATCAGTGGCCGCGCGCGATCCACTCGTCGAGGTGGGGCGCCTCGGCGCCGATGGTCGTCGACTCGCCGTGCCCCGTGCGGACCACCGTCTCGGGCGGGAGGGTCAGCAGCCGGTCCCGGATCGACTCGATGATCGTCGGGAAGTGCGAGTACGAGCGTCCGGTCGCCCCGGGGCCGCCCTGGAAGAGGGTGTCGCCGGTGAAGACGGTGCCCAGGCCCGGGTCGTAAAGGCAGACGGCACCGGGTGCGTGGCCGGGGGTGTGCAGCACCGTCAGATCGGCACCGGCCGCCTCGACGACCTGACCGTCGGCCAGCCAGTGGTCCGGGAGGCGGTCGGGGTGGGTCGTCTTCCACAGCGGCAGGTCGTCGGGGTGCAGCCAGATCGTCGCTCCGGTCCGCTCGGCGAGCGCGGGCGCGGCGTCGATGTGGTCGTTGTGGGCGTGGGTGCACAGGATGGCCCGCAGTCGCCGGCCGCCGAGCGCCGCGACGATCGCGTCGGCGTCGTGGGCGGCGTCGATCACAACGGCCTCGTCGTCGCCGACGACGATCCACACGTTGTTGTCGACCTCCCAGGTGCCGCCGTCCAGGGAGAAGGTGCCGGAGGTGACCAGTCGGTCGATGCGTGCGCTCATCACAGCACCACCACCGAGCGCAGGACGTCTCCGTGATGCATCCGCTCGAAGGCCTTCTCGACCTCGTCGAGCGCGATGGTCTCGGTCACGAACTTCTCCAGCGGCAGGCGCCCCTGCAGATGCAGATCGATGAGCATGGGGAAGTCGCGGGAGGGCAGGCAGTCGCCGTACCAGGAGGACTTCAGGGCCCCGCCGCGTCCGAAGACGTCCAGCAGCGGCAGCTCCAGCTTCATCTCCGGGGTGGGCACGCCGACCAGGACGACGGTGCCGGCCAGGTCGCGGGCGTAGAACGCCTGCCGGTACGTCTCCGGGCGCCCCACGGCCTCGATGACGACGTCGGCCCCGAAGCCGCCGGTCAGATCCCGTACCGCCTCGACGGGGTCGGCCTCCCGGGAGTTGACGGTGTGGGTGGCGCCCAGTTCCCTCGCGGTGCCCAGCTTGCGGTCGTCGATGTCCACCGCGATGATCTTCGACGCGCCCGCCAGACGCGCTCCGGCGATCGCCGCGCCGCCGACCCCGCCGCAGCCGATGACCGCGACCGTGTCGCCCCGGCCGACGCCTCCGGTGTTGATCGCGGCGCCGAGTCCGGCCATCACACCGCAGCCCAGCAGCCCGGCCACCGCCGGGGAGACGGACGGGTCGACCTTGGTGCACTGCCCGGCGGCCACCAGCGTTTTCTCCGCGAAGGCGCCGATACCGAGGGCCGGGGAGAGCTCCTGACCCGTGGCGGCCAGCGTCATCCTCTGCTTGGCGTTGTGGGTGTCGAAGCAGTACCAGGGGCGGCCACGCCTGCATGCACGGCACTTGCCGCACACCGCACGCCAGTTGAGGACGACGAAGTCGCCGGGGGCGATGTCCTCGACGCCCTCGCCGACCGACTCGACGACGCCGGCCGCCTCATGGCCGAGCAGGAACGGGAACTCGTCGGTGATACCGCCTTGCTTGTAGTGCAGGTCGGTGTGGCACACGCCGCAGGCCTGGATGCGCACCACCGCCTCACCCGGCCCCGGGTCCGGTACGACGATCGTCTCGATCCGGACCGGCTCGTCCTTGCCAGGAGCGATCACGCCGCGTACTTCCTGCGCCATGCTGCTGCCGCCTTCCGTCGGTGCTGCGGGCGCCGCACGCGCCCGGTTCGGGCCACAGCGGCCCGCACTCGTGATCCTCGCGCGATGGGCACGCGTTGCGCACGCATTCCGCGCGGAACTTCTCGGATCGCCCCGCGGCCGGCCCTTCCGACCGGCCTTCGGGTGACGTCACGTCACCTGTGGGCGGACCTACGACAGGGCCGGACCTCTGTGCCGGCCGCCGCCCGGTGCAGGTCTCCGCGGTCGGCTCGACAGGCCTTGCGGTGACCCGGGTTGCCGGTCCGGCTCGGTGACAGGACCCTACTCGGCGATCGGCCCGGCGCGGTGTCCCGCCGCTCGCCTCCCGGGCGCGGCGGGAGCGCCGGACAACGGGTCGCCGCACGGGGCCGTCACTCGTCGGCGGTCCACCCCGGAACGGCCGGGAGTACCGTCTCGGCGACGCGCAGGAGCACCGCGTCGTCCGGAACCAGGCCGTCGGTGCGCCACAGGGTGACGTCGAAGGAGCCACCGCTGTCCTTCGCGTCCCGGGCCACGGTGAGAGCGCGGGCCGGTACCCCCGGGCCGCTGTGGCTGTCGCTGCCGTCGAGGCGGAAGCTGAGGCTGATGGTGCGGTCCGCGTACAGGACCGCAGAGCGGCCCAGAACGGTCCGCTTCCCCGCGCCGTCGCCGAGAAGTGCGGCGGCCCTGGACACCGGGAGACGGTCGTAGCTCTCCGACAGCGACACGGTGTACGTGCCGAACTCCACCCGTGCCGAGGGATTGGGGATCTCCTCGCCACCGGCGAGCCTGACGGAACCCCCGCCGCCACTGGCACTCTTCGCACTCTCCTGCGGGGTGCCCAGCAACCGGGCGAGGTCGGGACGGTTCAGCGCCTCGCACAGCTGCGCCCCGGAGACGACATCAGGTCCCTTGCCGGGCTTCCCGGACGCCTTCTCTGCCTCCCCGCCCCGGCACCTCGCGGGCGACTGACCGCTCTGCGAGGACGACGGCTTCGCGAACGCCCACAGACCGACGACGAGTGCGGCGACCAACGCCACGGCCGTGATGGCCTGCCCCCACGGGCCGGCACCCTTCTCGGGCACGCCGTTGTCGTCTGCCATGTCCCCCACCTGCCGTGATCCCCGGTTCGTGCCCCGGCACCCTAACCCGTGTGATCACCGCAGGGACAACGCAGTTCCCGTCCCGTTCGCGTCTACAGCGAGGCCGGCGGACGCCATCGTCCGCCGGCGCGCGTCCCATGCCGTCAGATCAGGTGGCCCCTACGGCGGCCGTTCGCCGCGGGGGCCAGTTCACGGGTGGCGAGTACGGACGCCATCAACTCGGGGTCCAGAGCGGTGATGTCGGCCAGTCGCGTGGCGTTCGCGTGGGCGTTGAACAGGAGTTTGGTGACGCGCAGGGCAGTGGGAGAGCGGCGGATGACGGGGGCTGCCCACGTCTTCACCGCCGCGTCGAGCTCGTCGACGGGCACGACCTTCTGGAGGATCGAGAGGGCCCGTGCCTCCTGGGCGTCGAAGGACCGGCAGGTGAGGACGAGTTCACGGACGGTCGCGGCACCCACTTCGTTGAGGAGCCGGGGAAGGATGCCTCCCCAGGCCGTGGGCAGGCCGAGGGCGAGTTCGGGGAGGCGGAACGTGGCGGTCTCGGCGCCGACGCGCAGGTCGCAGGAGAGTGCCAGGGCGAGGCCGGCTCCGATGACCTTGCCCTGGACCCGGGCGATGGTGACGGCCGGGTTGTTGGCCAGGGCCTCGCACACGCGGCGGGCCTTGGTCCCGGAGCCGCGTATGCCGGCTCCGGTCGGGTCCTGCGCCAACTGCTCGGCGTACTCGGTGCGGTCGCCTCCTTGGCAGAAGTCCTCGCCCGCTCCGGACAGGACGATGACCCGGACGTCGGGATCGTGCTCGTCGAGCACGGCCAGGAGTTCGTCGAGCATGACCTCCGTGACAACGTTGCCCTGGTCGGAGGTGTTCAGCTCGATGGACAGGACGGGGCCCTGCCGGTCGATCCGCAGCATGTTCGGAATCTGACGGGTGTAGGCGGCCAGTGGCGGGGCAGTCATTTCTTCACTTTCCAAGACGTCGTGAGCCCGGGGACCAGGAGAGCACGTGGTCCCCGGGACGGGCGCGCCGCTCGCGGACCAGGTCCATGAAATAGGTGCGCAGCTCCGCCGTGGCGGCGTCGGACTTCGCCAGCTGACTGGCGGAGGGCAGCAACTCCTGGGTGAAGACGATCTGCTGGAGGGTGGAACGGTCGAACATGCCGGCCGCCCGGCGCACCCATGTGTGCTCCGGGGGGTTCAGGGCCGGCAGGGTCCTGCTCATCTCCTGGGACGAGGGTGCCGTCCAGCGAGTGCCGCTCCCCTGCCGTTCGCGCCAACGTGAGTCGGGCTCCGGCCAGTTGCGGTTGCGCAGAACCTGGTCGCACAGATCGAAGGTGGTCACGAGGTGCCCACCCCAGGGGGCTGCGATGACTCCGCCCCTCGACCGTAGCTCCGCGTAGATCGGAAAGAGGTTGGCCTGGCCCTTCGCCGTCCGCAGACGGGAGAAGAGCGAGACGGCGTAGCGCCTGTCGGGCGGCGGAGTTACCGCTGTCTCCACGACGACTCCTTCCTGAGTATCAGTCGCCATGCATACCCGAGGCATGACTGATACATACAAGATGACTATGCGCATGGAGAGTTGCCTTCGTCACTCGCCCCTGGCCCATGCCGGGAAGCGGCTGAACAGACCCTTGGGCCGCAGTCTCATCCTCACCAACCGCCCCACGGGCGAGCCCACTTGACAACCGGCCAGGGAGCCTCCGGGGCACCCCGCAGGTACACGTCGGCGCATGAGCCGTGCTGCGGCCGATGGGTCCGGCAGAAACGGGAGAAAAGGACCGGATCACGACAATGCACCCCGAGCGAGGAAACGTTGCACAGGGCCCCGCCGACGGCACCTGTCCCCCCTTCTAGGATGCGGACCGCGTAGACCTCGGCTCCGTCCTGACCACCCCCGCCGGGCGTGGCCCGGGAACCGGGGTGGAACAGCCCCTACTCCGCAAGGAACACCGTGAGCATCGCAGTGACGGAAGCCGAACCGGGACCGGTGCCGCCCGCCTGGCGGCTGCTCCTCGGATATGTACGACCACATCGCTGGTCCCTGCTCGCGGGCGCGATCCTCGCGCTCGCCACCGGCGGCACCGGGCTTCTCCTGCCGCTGGTCGCTCGCGGTCTGATCGACGACCTCGCGCACGACCGGTCCATCACCCCTGCGCTGCTCGGCATGTCGGGGCTGGTGGTCGCCAACGCGGCCGTGGGCGCGCTGGGTTCCTACGTGCTGCGGCGTACCGCCGAATCGGTCGTGCTGGGCGCCCGGCGCGCTCTGTCGTCGTATCTGCTGCGGCTGCGGATCTCCGCCGTGGACCGTACGGAGCCCGGCGATCTGATGGCGCGGATCACCTCCGACACCACGCTGCTGCGCGAGGTCACCACGGACTCACTGGTCGGACTCGGCACCGGCGGGCTCACGCTGGTCGCGACGGTGGTGATGATGGGGCTGGTCGACGCGGTGCTGCTGGGAGTCACACTCGGGGTGATCCTGGCCGCGGGACTGGTGCTCGGGCTCATCGTGCCGCGCATCAACCGGGCGAGCCGGCAGGCACAGGACGCGGTGGGCGCCATGGGCGCCTCGCTGGAACGGGTCCTCGGCGCGCTGCGCACGGTCAAGGCGTCCGGCGCGGAGCACCGGGAGGAGGAGGCCGTCCACACGGCGGCCGAGGAGTCGTGGCGGCAGAGCGTACGGGCCGCCAAGTGGGCGGCGGCCGCGGGCAACACGGCGGGACTCGCGATGCAGATCGCCTTCATCACCGTGCTGGCCGTGGGCGGCGCACGCGTGGCGACCGGCGCCGTCGACGTCGGCACCCTGGTCGCGTTCCTGCTCTACGTCTTCTATCTGATGTCTCCCATCCAGCAGGTCGTCGGCGCGGTCACCCAGTACCAGACGGGCGCCGCCGCGCTCGCCCGGATCCAGGAGGCTCTGCGACTGCCCGCCGAACCGCCCTCGAAGCAAGCGGAGTTGCCGGCGCCGGGCGCGCAGCCCGCCACGCTGTCCTTCGAGGACGTGCGCTTCCGGTACGCCGAGGACCTGCCGCACGTCCACCACGGCGTGACCTTCGCGGTGCCGGCCCGGGGCATGACCGCCTTCGTCGGCCCGTCCGGGGCGGGCAAGACGACCGTGTTCTCCCTGATAGAACGCTTCTACGATCCCGAGTCGGGTTCGATCTCGCTCGACGGACGGGACGTCGCCGAGTGGGAGCTGCCCCTGCTCCGAGCGGCCATCGGCTACGTCGAGCAGGACGCGCCGGTGCTGTCCGGCTCCCTGCGCGACAATCTGCTGCTCGGCAATCCCGGGGCCGACGACGCCGAGGTGCAACGTGTACTCAAGACGACGCGGCTCGACGGGCTGGTCGAGCGGCTCCCGCGAGGTCTCGACACCCTGGTCGGACATCGCGGGACCAAGCTCTCCGGCGGCGAGCGCCAGCGTGTCGCGATCGGGCGGGCGTTGCTGCGCCGTCCCCGTCTGCTGCTGCTCGACGAGGCGACTTCACAGCTGGACGCCGTCAACGAGGCGGCGCTGCGGGACACGGTCGCCGATGTCGCGCGTTCCACGACGGTCCTGGTGGTCGCGCACCGGCTGTCCACGGTGACCATGGCCGACCGGATCGTGGTCATGGACGCGGGCCGGGTCCGCGCGGTCGGCACCCATCGCGAACTGATCGCCGCCGACCCGCTGTACGCCGAACTGGCCGCGACCCAGTTCCTCGCCACGGCCGACTGACAACGGGATCCGGGTCAGGATTCGGGGCCCGCCGCCTCGAGGACCTCGTGGCCGCTCTCGTCGTCGGCGGCGTAGGCGAGGAAGTCGTCGACCATACGGTGGAAGAGGGTGGCGAGCCGGCGGAGTTCCTCCGGCGACCAGGAGCCCAGGGCCGCCTGCATGCCGCGGACCCCGGCGTCGCGGATCCGCTGGATGGCCTCACGGCCGAGCCCGGTGAGTTCGATACGCTGGGCGCGGCCGTCGTCCGGGTCCGGTACGCGGGAGACGTATCCCGACTTCTGCAGCTGGTGCACCTGCCGGGTCACATGGGAGGCCTCGACCCCGAGCCGGTTGGCCAGCTCCCCGGGGCGCAGCGGTTCGGAGTCGGCGATCTGCCGCAGCAGGGCCACCGCGGCACGGTCCAGCGGAACACCCGCGAGGGCCATCAGGCGTTCGTGCTGCCGCGCGCGCGTGCTCAGATAGGTGATGCGGCTGAGCGCTCGCTCGATGTCGATCACTTCCGGCGACGCGGGGGCCGAGGGGGGCTGCGGGTTGGGCATACCGCCCAGTTTACCATATCGTTGCCTGACTCAAGTAACTACCTGCCGCGGGAGACGGATGCGGGCCGGGTGCGCCCGGCCCACGCCGTCGTTCCGTGATCAGTGAGCGGTGAGCAGCTCCTGAGGCGTGCCGCCCGGCGACGCCTGCCGGGTGCGCAGGGCCGCGATGCCGATGACGACCATGGAGGACACACCCGCCGGCGCGAAGGCGGTGAAGCCCCGGTCGCCGTGGCCCCCGGCGAGCAGCCGGCCGCCGAGCCACGGTCCGAAGACGGCGCCGAAGCGGCCCATGCCGGATGTCCAGCCGACCGCGGTGGCACGGCTGTCGGGGGTGGCGCGGAAGGAGACCGTCGCATAGATCGTCGTCTGGGCGCTGTTCAGGAACACGCCGGTGAGGAACACGACCAGGAGGGTCACTCCGAGCGGCATATGGACCCTGAGCAGGAAGACGCCGACCGCGGTCAGGGCGAACCACAGGGCCGAGATGCGCGGGGCACCGAAGCGGTCGGAGGCCCGATCGGCGATCAGCATGCCCACAATGCCTCCGGGATTGAACAGGACGACGAAGGTGAGGGCGGAGCCGAGCTGATAGCCCTCGCCCCGCATCCGGGTCGGCAGCCAGGTGGCGACTCCGTAGACGAGCAGTAGACCGCCGAAGGAGGCCAGCCAGTACAGCAGGGTATGGAGCCACTCACCGCCGCGGAACAGACCGGCGAGGGCGTTCCAGCGGTCGGCCCTGACCTTGACGCCGGGGGCGGGGGGCAGCTCGACGTCGTACCGTCCGGCCGGCGCGCGGGCCTCCGCGGAGCGTCCCTTGGCCACCAGGAAACTCAGCGACTCGGGCATCGCCCTGGCGAGCACGGGGGCGCGCGCCCGCCTCGCCCGCGTCAGTCGCGCAACGCCTCGATGACGCTCGTGAGATGGGCGCGGACGGCCGTCTCGGCCGCCTGCGGGTCCCTGGCCCGGATCGCCTCGATCATGGCCAGGTGCTCGTTCAGGGAGTGCTGCGGGCGCCCCGGCCGCAGCGCCAGCTGGAAGCGGTGGCGCACCAGTTGTGCATTGAGTCGTTCCAGCAGCTCCACGGCCGTCGCTGGCCGGAGAACCGCCTGATCCGCTCGTGCAGTTCCTGGTTCAGCTCGGAGTAGGTCACCGGTTCGCCGCCGGCGACGGCCTTGGTCATCTCCGCACCGAGATCGGCCAGTTCGGTCAGCTGCTCGTCGCTGGCGGCGACGGCCGCCTTGGCCGCGCACAGCCCTTCCAGGACCATGCGGCACTCGGTGATGGCGACCGCTTCCTCCACCGTCACCACCCGCACCCGCGAACCGCGGTTGCGGATCCGCTCGACCAGACCCTGAGCCTCCAGATCGATCAGCGCCGCGCGGATGCTGGCTCGCGTCACACCGAACTGCTCGGCGAGTTCGTTCTCCACCAGCCGCTGGGCCGGCGCCACCTCACCGTGCAGGATCGCCTGCCGCACTGCTCCAGGGCATGCTGCTTGGCCTGCTCTCCGCTGCTCGGACGGACGTCTTTCGGCATCCTTGCCCTCCCTGAGTGAGTACCTGTCGAACCAAGATCCAGCCCAACAAAATTGTCAACAATTTGTCCTCCATCTTGCCCGCGCGGATGCACCGGCCCCGTCGCGGGGCGGCGGGCCCCCGGTCGCGGGGGCGGCGGCACCGCCGTCACGGCCCGCCGGTCAGCCCATGCGGTAGAGGCAGACAAGCAGTTCGATCACGGGTTGCATGGCGGGATGCGGGCCGTCCCGCCACCAGGCGAGCCGCACGGCGATGGGCTCGGCGTCGCTCACCGGCCGGTAGACGACGCCCGGCCGGGCGTACTGGTTGGCCGTGGACTCCGCCGTGACCCCGATACGGCGGCCGGTGGAGATCGCGGCCAGCCAGTCGTCCACGTCGTGCGTCTCCTCAGTGGCCGGGCGCGATTCCTGGGGCCACAGCTCCACGCTCGTGGTGCCCGTGCGGCGGTCGACCAGCAGCGTGCGTCCGCTGAGATCGGCCAGTCGGACCGAGCGGCGCCTGGCCAGTGGATCGTCCGCGGCCATCGCGCACAGCCTCTGTTCGAGCCCGACGATCGCCGAGTCGAAGCGCCTGTCGTCCACGGGCCTGCGCACCACCGAGAGGTCGCAGGCACCCTCCGCGAGCCCCGCGGTGGCCGAGTTGACCCGCACGAGATGAAGTTCGGTCTGCGGGTGCTGTTCGCGCCAGCGCCGCTGGAAGGCGAGGGTATGGCGGCCGAGCGCGGACCAGGCGTAGCCGATCCGCAGCCGGGCCGGGCCGGAGGTGGCGCCGCGCACCAGGTCGTCGACCTCGGCGAGCACCCGCCGGGCGTGCGCCACCACGCGCAGTCCGGTGCCGGTCGGGGCCACTTCGCGGGAGGTCCTGCGCAGCAGCCGTACGCCCAGCGTCTGTTCGAGCGACGCCAGGGTGCGGGACACGGCCGCCTGGGAGACACCCAGCGCGATGGCCGCGTCCGTGAAGGTGCCCTCGTCGACGATGGCGACAAGGCAGCGCAACTGCCGCAGTTCCACTTCATGCATGAGTCAAGCGTATGGATGGCCCGGTGGATGCATTTTCCGCACGGGCCGGGTTCTCGCACGATCGGACCATGCACGGAGCATCGGCACGCCCGTCCGCATCACCCGCACGCCGGATCCGTCCGGCATCCCCGGGACCGAAGCCGGCCCGCACGAGCCCGGCAGGAGTCCTGACCATGGTCGGCAGCGGCCTGTCCAACCAGGTCGGCGCCGCGATCGGTTCGCTCGCCTTCCCGGTGTTCGGGCCGGTCGGCGTCGTCGCGGTGCGCCAGTACGTCGCCGCGTTCGTCCTGCTCGCGGTCGGCAGGCCACGGCTGCGTTCCTTCACCTGGCGCCAGTGGTGGCCGGTCCTGCTGCTGGCCCTGGTGTTCGGCACCATGAACCTCTCCCTCTACAGCGCCATCGACCGCATCGGCCTCGGTCTGGCGGTGACACTGGAGTTCCTCGGCCCGCTCACCATCGCCCTGGCCGCCACACGGCGGCGTGTCGACGCCTGCTGCGCGCTGATCGCCACGGCCGGTGTCGTCGTCCTGATGCGCCCTCAGCCGTCCACCGACTACGCCGGGATGTGCCTCGGCCTGCTGGCCGCCGGCTGCTGGGCGTCGTACATCCTGCTCAACGGCACCGTCGGCCGGCGCATCCCCGGGGCACAGGGATCGGCGGCCGCCGCCGCGGTGTCGGCGATGGTGTTCCTTCCGGTCGGCGTGGCCGTCGCCGTCCAGCATCCGCCGACCCCGAAGGCCGCCGCCTGCGCGATCGCCGCCGGGCTCCTCTCGTCCGCGGTGCCCTACCTCGCGGACCTGTTCACACTGCGCCGGGTCTCCGCCCCGGCCTTCGGACTCTTCATGAGCGTCAACCCCGTCCTGGCCGCCGTGGTCGGCCGCCTCCTCCTCGGTCAGCACCTGGGGTGGACGGCCTGGGCCGGCATCGGCGCCGTCGTGACCGCGAACACGGTCGGGATCGCCGCACGACGTGGCTGACAGCAGCGCCCGCCTCCGGCGACGCCCCGATGACGAGGAGCGCGCGTCCGGACACCCTCGGCATACAATTCGATTGCTTGACTCAAGTAAGTCGGTGTGCTTGCCTCTCTCGAGCAACCTGGACCGTCCGGCCGCCATGGTGGGTCGTGACACCCAGGACCGGGGGCCGCCGATGAGCGGCGGCGGGCCCCCGTGCGCCGCATCCCGTGGGGACGGGGGCGGTGCGCCCTCGGGCCCGGACCGGCACTCATCCCGTGCGGAGCCGGGCCCGAGGACGACGGGGGTCAGCGTTTTCGCGACACTTGTCGCGCACAGGAGGGCGGTCCTTCGAAGCGGCGCCGGCGCCGAGAGTGAGGCGGTGAGTGCTGCCGGCCCCCTCGGCGGGTGACGGACCGGCCCGCGAGGGGCCGGGCGACCGCTCGCCTTCGCGGCCTCAGGACCGGGCGGCGCTCCCGGCGGGTGTGCGCCGTACGCTCCAGTCGAAGCGGCCCCGGCACACGAGGGTGCCCGCCGCATCGGTGATCTCGGCCCGGGTGGAGATCTGTGCCCGGTCGGTCTCGCCCGTCCACAGCGGCTCAAGGGCACTCCGGGCCTCTTCGTCGAGGCGGCAGGCGGCGACCAGGCGCCCCCGGGCGGGAGCGAGGAACTCCACGGCGGCCGCGGTTCCCAGCGGCACGATCCGCTCCAGGGCCCCGGCATGCGACCCCGAGGCGATGAGGGCGCCCAGCCCGGCCGCGTCGAGCAGGGCGACCAGCCCGCCGGAGTGCAGCGAGCCGATGACGTTGGTCAGCT
>Ga0209758_1001118_pt1 | contig 34558 bp, 34 predicted proteins | sample AraplaMF_Col_mMF_FD_184258 | JGI IMG/M metagenome (GOLD analysis project Ga0209758, IMG submission 184258) | Arabidopsis root microbial communities from the University of North Carolina, USA - plate scrape MF_Col_mMF (SPAdes) (version 2) | ecosystem: Host-associated > Plants > Roots > Endosphere... | reverse complement strand
TAAGGCGATAGTTGATCACTTTTTCAGCAAAACTTTCTTTGAATTCCTGAGAGAAGAGAGAACGGCCGAAAGATCCGCTGATCAGCATGGGGGCGGATAAACCACTCAGCCAGCCTGCGAATTCATTCCTTGAATGCAGTTGCAAGCGCCGGATCTCCAGCTGGCTGAAATGTCTCGCCACCAGTTCTTCTATATAGTCTTCTTCCGGTAGTGCTGCTTCCTTGTCGCGCATACTGCTCGCGTATACCAGTGTAGCAGGAAGCCCGCACAAATAGGGAAACAAACACGTGAATTGCCTGATCGCAAATACCGAGCTTTTGCTTCCGTCATAGGCAAGAATAAGTTGTTCCGGAAAGCTGAATGCTTCCGGTACAACTATTACAGGGCACTCGGTATCATGTAGAATATCTTCGAGGATGGTTGTGTCGCCTCCGAAGAATATCTCGCTCCCTAATATCATCAGGTCCGCAAAACGGGTCTCTTTTAACAGCTGCTCCACGGCTAGCTGATGAAAATGCCGGTGTATCCGGTAGTCTATTCCTTCTTTTTTACAGGCTGTTTCGAATTGCAGCATATTTTCCGCCACTTTTTCTGAAACGGAAGGTTCTACGGTAGGTATTTGCACGGGACCTTCACCCGTTGCGTAGCTCCAGGAAGCAGCGAAATCTGTTTGTGGCAGGAAGGAACCGGTCAGCAGGATAGGTTGCAGCTCATTCAGCCGGCGGGCAAATTCAAATGCGCCTTTAGATGCGTTTATACCATCAAATGCAAGCAGGATCTTATTCATGGTGAAATATATTATACAGACAAAGCTATTACGTGATGCAGCTGCAGAGAATGACAGTGGGCAACTACAAAAATGACTATTGTCAAAATGCTTTTTGACAGCTGTCATTGCTTCATCTGTCGGTTTCGCTGAATTTTGTATTAAAAGCTGACAGTTATGCAACCTTCATTCACATATTCCGATCTGCAGAAAAGGTTTTGCGAAGGCTTTACCTTTTTCCCCATCAAGGGCCTGGAGCAGTCAGGTACTAATATATACAAGCCTTATACCGCGAAAGACGATATGCGTGAGATCTTCGGTCAAAACAAATGCAGCCAGCATTCCGGAAGCCTTCATGCGAGGGTATTGCTGATAAAGCTGCTGCAAAAAGACATCCCGGCCGGTCGTGAGCTGATATCAAGGATAAGGTCTGAAAGCGCGTATCTGGAAGCCTCCATGCAGAACAGAAATGAACCAGCGGTATACCGGCAATTGCTGGAGACAATAGGCACGTATTACCGGGTGCTGAAAGCTTACCAGGAACAGGTACAGGAACAGCTGGCCGCACAGATCGCTGCACTTTGCAATGAGAAAGGAAGCACGCTCATCGGAACTGGCATTTTGAATAATATCCCGCAGATCGGGGACATGGTACAGGAATTCCTGAGAAGTTCCGACATTATGTATGATTGTCTTCTTCATTGCACCACACAGTTGCCCGGCTATGAAAAATTAATATTGACGCCGGATGAGCGGGAAGACCTGCGTGATTTACTGGGAATGATCGAAGCTTTCAGCTGCTCACAGGAAAAGACCCTGTATGTCGTGGAGCAATGGAGACAGGAATGTACGCGATATAACCAAATGAATATTATGAATTGACAATAATTATTCTTGTTTAAAACTATAGGTATGAAAAAAGTATTAATTGCATTTGACAACGGGCATTTTTCAAAGGGTGCTTTTGAATTTGCCCGCCGGCTGAATGAGCTGCAGCCTATACTGCTTACAGGTGTTTTTTTACCGAACGTTGATTACAATGTATTGACCTATGCTTACGGCGGTACTTTACCCGTGGTGCCCTTTATAGAAGGGTATGATCCGGAGCTGGTAGAACAGCAGGTGAATGTATTTGAAGAAGCCTGCGTGCATCATCATATTGAATTCAGGACGCATAAAGACCGATACGATTTTGCCCTGCCTGAGCTCAGGAAAGAGACCCGTTTTGCCGACCTGCTGTTGCTGGGAAGCGAAAAGTTCTATGCAAACATAGGAACAGCATCTCCGAATGAGTACCTGCGCCTGGCTTTACATGAGGCCGAATGCCCGGTGATCTTAGCTCCTGAGGAGTTCGCGTTTCCTCAAAGCAACGTATTAGCCTATGATGGCAGCGATGATGCCGCTTTTGCCATTAAAAGCTTTTGCGGGCTGTTCCCTGAGCTTTGTGCCAATACTACTATTTTGGTATACGCCAGCGCCAAAGATAAGGCAGGAATGCCTGATCTGGATTATATCAAAGAATTGTCTGCCCGCCATTTTAGTGATCTGAGGCTGCATATATTGGAAGCAGACCCGAAAAAATATTTTGATACCTGGATCAGTGATATTAAGGATCCGATCCTCGTATGCGGCTCCTTTGGCCGTTCCGGCATTTCAGAATTATTCAGGCATAGTTTTGTTTCAGAAGTGGTAAGCGATCATAGGGTACCAGTGTTCATCGCTCATCGTTAATTGGTAAGCGTAATCAGAAAAAAGGGCCGGCTTTAAAAGCTGGCCCTTTCCGTGTCCTCCTGGTATATTTTTCAGCTACGCTCGCTCTGCTTTTTTGTAAACAGACGCAGCTTATTTGCTTTGAACTTTAATATGTCATCCCAGTGCATGGTATTGAGAATGTCCTGTCTTCTGCAGCCTGCTCTTCTTGCCTGCGACACGCCGAGTTGCATGTAATCAAACTGTATCAGCGTATGTGCATCAGTATTGATGGCTAGCTGCACCCCTTTTTCCACGGCCGTTCTGGCGAGGTCATCCCGTAGGTCGAGACGGCAGGGTTGGGCGTTGATCTCTATTGCTGTACCGGTGGCGGCGGCCTTATTAAATAAACGTTCCCAGTTAACAGGATATGGGTCGCGGTTGCCGATCAGCCGCCCGCTGGGATGACCAATGCAATGAACATATGGATTTTCGCATGCTTTTAGTAGACGCTGCGTATTATCATCCGTAAAGCCGCTGTGAATAGAAGCTATTACCCAGTCAAATTGCTGCAGCATATCATCCGGAAGATCCAGGCTGCCATCATCCAGGATATCAGTTTCCACACCTTTCTTGACGAAATTGTACTCCAGCTTCGCATTTATTTTGTCGATTTCAGCAAATTGCCTGATGAACTCTTCCGGCTGCAGCCCATGTGCTATCCTTGCGTTTGGAGAATGATCTGTAACCACCATGTATTCATAGTGAGGGAAGGCGTTCATCAGGTATTGCGCGATATGTTCAATGGTATCTTCTCCGTCGCTCCAACGGCTATGCATTTGCATGTCGCCTTTTATATGGTTGAATGATACCAGGGAAGGCACCCGTTGCCTGGATGCAAGTACTATCTCCCCTGCATCTTCCCGCAGTTCAGGAGCAATGTACTGCAATCCAAGTCTTCTGTATATCTCTTCTTCTGTTCTCCCGGCAATATGGGCGCCGGTCCTTTTATTAAACAACCCATATTCATTCAGTTTGCAATTCTTTCCTGCTGCCAGTGCCCGCATTTTTATATTATGTTCTTTTGAACCGGTGAGATACAACATGGCGGCGCCGAATTCCTTTTCCTCTACAATGCGGATATCAACCTGTATCTTATTGGTCAATACCATCGATATCCGGGTTTCGCCGCTGGCAGCAACGCTTTCAACCTGCCGCATCCGGGTCAGTCTGTTCACCAGTCCTACCCGGATGGATTTGTCTGCCTGTATCACTATATCGATATCGCCCACGGTCTCTTTTCCTCTTCTCAGGCTTCCGGCCAGTTCTGCTTTTTCCACGCCGGGAAGCGGCCGCACCGCCCGTAAAATCTCTTGTCCGCACAGGATAGCATCCCACAACAACATTCTGGGCTCGGCATCCTTATATATTTTTAAGCCCCGTTTCATGTGTTCGGTCTTTTTGGGCCCTATTCCCCTGATGCCTTCAAGTTTTCCTGCCCTGATAGCATCAATGAGTTCCCGGCGGTTGCTGACATTCAGTTTGTCATGCAGGAGTCTGATGGTTGCCGGCCCAAATCCGTTGACGTCCATCAGTTCCAGCAATTCTTCGGGCACTTGCTGCTTCAATTGCTCATAGGTCCTTATCCTGCCTGTCTGTATATATTCAACGATCTTTTCAGCGATGCCTTGCCCGATTCCCTTTAACTGGTCCAGTTTGTGGATATCGTCAGCATAGGTAATAATGTCCCGGCGCAGGTTTGCCAGCGTTCTGGACGCTGCTTCATAAGCAACAGCCCTGAAACGCTCATTTCTGCCTAGGTACCGATAACAATCCGCCATCCGGTGAAATATCCGGTAAAGCTCTGTATTCCGGTTTTTTTCTTTGTACGTGGCCGTTTGCATAATTAATGTTTTTAACAAAGAACCTGTATTGGTTTTGGAGGGGAAATGAGGTGCGTCAAATGCGGTACTGATAGTTGTCAGCCGGCTGTTCTTTCCGCAAGGCGCTTGATCGTTTTAAGCTGCGTTGCTTCCATTAGGCCATGAATGGGAGGATAAATGATATTTCCCATGAACCATTCGGCCCATCTGGGAGAAGCGGTCATTCTTGCTCTTACAATAAGATGGGTGGCATAGGTATTGATGGGTTTCAGCACAAAAGCCCATGTTACTTTGAATGGGCCGCCCAGCCTTTCTCCTGTTCCCCCGATAACAAAATGCTTTTCCTTTGCTACCTGGTATACTTCGAAGAAACTTTCCAATTTTGGCGTGGCAGCCAGCCTGTCGCCCGGCTTTCTGCTGTCCCATTCGGCCACCAAGTGCCTCGTACTTGGCACACCTCCATGGTCAAGCAGGTCAATGCTGTACCAGCCGGCCCTGTCACAACCAAGTTGCATCAGGTAATGCCACACAATACCCATGGGGGCTTCTATATTGATATGGTCAGTATCTGAAAATGCCGCATCCGGGATAATATCGTCGCCGGCCAATACTTTTGACCGCTCATCCGGCAGATCGGGCTTTCCTAATTCGTGCTGCAGATGCTTCATCATGCTGAAGCGGATCTGACGGGAAAAGGGGCCAATCAGCCGATAGTAACGCCATAATTTTTTCCAGCTTTGTTTATCCGTTGCACTTATCCGTAATTCAAGGCTGACCGTGCTGCCATCTAAATAGGGATCCACGGTAAGCGCCCATGCCACTTTGGCCCAGCCCGGTTCCTGGTAAGCTGAAAATGAATCTGGCCCTATTTCAACAAACGGTATGTCCAGCTGCCAGAATTTTCCTATTGCCCCAACCACCACTTCCTTTCCCGGCGTTTCGCTTAAGATCTTGAATCCTTTATTGGTTCGGGCAATCTCGTCTATACCAATGCTTGCATGTCTTTTTACACTGTGTTGATGTGAATGAAGGGCCTCAGCCGCGGTCCGGAGCCTGAACAGTAACCGAACCCAGGGAACGGCAGCCATATCAAAATGCCTTACAGTTTTCCAGGCCACTTCCGGTTTGGCCTTTATAAAAGTTCTGATCGTTTCGGAATGCCCTGGAGAAGGCATCATTTTTTTTAAAGTCTTCATGAGCTGGCATTTATATTATTTACGCCCATTCCAGTTTAGTGATCTTGTCATACATTTTTTTTGCTTCTGCTTCCACCAGGGTTCTTTTTTGCGGAGGAATATCCGCCGCTTCCAGGTGGGTAGGGTGTTCCGCCAGGGTTTTGCACAACACAACTCCTTTTTCAAGCAACCTGTATTTCTCATTCCTGCTGAGCGTTGTTAAACAGGTTAACGGGTAAAGACCTGCATTATCAATGATGTCTTTCAGGCCTTTATCGGCCGGATAATCCCAACCCAGCAATCTAAGTCCTACGCACAACCCATATTGCAGCGCGTCTCTTGTAAACCGGGTGTTTGTCACCACCCAGCCATGGGATCCCGGGGCTTCCTTTCCCATCATTGCCATTAGCTCCCATTCCACGTCTTTGAAACGCGATTGTACATATAGTGGTATTTTTACATCGCACCGCGTCCCCGCCTGCTGGTGGTATTTACATTCAACTATGTGATATTGTTTGTTCTTAACTGCGAGCACGTCTATTTCATGCCTTACGCAGTGACCATTCATGATCTGGTTGGTGCTGGCTGAAAACCCTGCGTGGAGGAATAACTCCGCTATATATTGTTCAAATGGAAAACCTGAAGGGCCCAGCTCAAATATGCCTTGCTTAAGCCGGTATCGCGCAGCAACCGGGCGCGAATACTTTTTAAGCAGGACTGACGCGATCCTGAAGATCATACGGGTGGGCATATTGGGATATATCTTTGTATATAGCTCATCTATTACCATTTCGATCACTTCCGGCGTGGCTCCGGCTCTTCTCAGGGATTGACGCACTTTTTCTGCAGAAAACGGCGCCGGCAGCCCGCTTGATTTAATGACGTTTATATATGGCTCTTTTAGTTTCATACAGTGTGTTGGCATTGCTTTTTTATGATACCTTTCAAAGTAAGCGTCTTTCCCATCGCCGCAAAATGACCGCCGTCATTATTTGTTTTGACAATGGTAACCCGTCTCATCCCGCAGCAATTGATTATAATCATCAATACTGCTGTATAAGTATCATTTATCACCCCGCTCCGGTATACTAATTTGCTGACGGACTGTAAAATGGTCCTTGATTTATGAAATCACTGGTTTATTCTTTCATACGGCGTTTCCCATATTACCTAATGTTTGGAGGCCTGGTTTCCTGTTTCGACCTTGCTGGACCAAACATATCTGGCCCCGGAAGTATCGGCAAAACGATAATGGTGCCTATACCTGATAGCGTCAGCGCCACCGTAGATGATTCACTGGGCATTGATAGCATGTTGTATGAGCAACTTACGCTTCACCTGGTGCACAATGCGCCTGGTCCCCGCTGGCCTGTCAGGACTCCTCACCCTTCACCTGGTTCTTTATTGCCTTTTAAGCGCATTGTGGCGTTCTATGGTAACCTGTATTCAACCGGGATGGGTATACTTGGTGAACTGCCCCCCCAGCAAATGTTACAGCAGCTTTCTATAGAGGTAAGAAATTGGGAACAGGCAGATAGCCTGATCCCTGTTCAGCCGGCCTTGCATTATATAGCAGTCACCGCGCAATGCAATCCCGGACCTGGCGCCAAGTACCGTTTGCGGATGCCGGGTACCGAGATCGAAAAAGTACTGGCCCTGGCCAGGCAGATAAATGCAATAGTATTTCTTGACATACAGGTGGGGCACAGCACCTTGCAGGAGGAAATTCCCGCCCTGGAAAAATACCTGCTTATGCCTGACGTGCACCTGGGCATTGATCCCGAATATTCCATGAAATACGGGCAGGTGCCCTGTACCGCTATCGGCACTTTTGACGCCGCCGATATCAATTTTGCGTCTTCGTGGCTGGCATCGCTTGTGGAGCAACGTCAGCTGCCTCCCAAGATATTGGTAGTGCACCGCTTTACGCAGGCGATGGTAACAAATTATAAAGCCATAAAACTACACCCGGAAGTTCAGATCGTGATGAATATGGATGGCTTTGGTTCTCCTGCTAAAAAGCTGGACTCCTATAAGGGATGGATCGCTAATCAACCTGTCCAGTTTGCGGGTTTTAAACTGTTTTATAAGAACGACGTCGTAACAGGCAAGCATTTGATGCAGCCCTCAGAAGTATTAAAGTTATACCCGAGCCCGATCTACATTCAATACCAATGACCGTTTGAGAATGAGCCGTTTTAATAATTCGGCGCAACAGAGGTAAATAGCTACAAGTCCTGTCAGGTATCCCGCAATAGGAAGCGGTATCGGAACAAAACCTGCGACATGAGAGAAAGGAAGGTAGGGCAGGAGCCAACCGCCAAAGAGGCATAGCGATGCACTGAGCACTAACTTTGGGCTTGGCCTGCTCTGAATAAATGGGATCTGGTTAGTACGGATGATGAACACCACCAGTATTTGTGTTGCCAATGATTCCATGAACCAGCCCGTACGGAACTGTGCCTCGCTCACCCCGAAGAACCGATACAGCAGGTAAAATGCCAGCAGGTCAAACAAAGAGCTGAGCAGACCGAATATCAGCATGAAATTGCGTACCATGCGCATGTCCCATCGCTGCGGTTTCATCAGGTAGCTTTCATCTACATGATCCGCAGGAATGGCGATCTGTGAGGTGTCGTATAAGAGGTTATTGATCAGTATCTGCACCGGTAGCATAGGCAGGAAAGGAAGCAGCAGCGTTGCTGCGGCCACGGAAAACATATTTCCGAAGTTAGAGCTGAGGTCCATCAATATGTACTTCATCGTGTTACCAAAAGTTTTGCGCCCCTCCAATATACCTTCTTTCAGTACTAATAACTCTTTTCTTGTAAGAATGATGTCGGCGGCCTCCCTCGCTACATCTGTGGCCGTGTTCACAGTGATGCCGATGTCGGCAGAACGGAGTGAAGGGGCATCATTAATGCCATCTCCCATATAGCCAACAGACCGGTGATAAGCCTTCAGCGCCTGTATCACACGATTCTTCTCATCTGGCGAAAACCGGGCGAAGATCGTAATGTCGGCAACTTTTCGTTGCAACGCATCGTCAGGGATATGAACAAGTTCTGTACCCTGCATAATGCCCTTTATGGGCAAACCGATCTCGTTGCAGATCTTCTGCGTTACGAGGTGATTGTCACCGGTAATGATCTTTATTTCCACCCCCATCTCATTAAGGGTCTCAATAACACGCTGCGCATCCGGTTTGGGTGGATCAAGGAACGCCGTAAATCCCTGAAGTTCCAGCTGTTGCTCATCCTCTTTTGTGTATTGTTCCTTCGGAGCAATATATCTTGTTGCAACAGCCAGCACGCGGAATCCATCCATGCTTAATGAATGATATAGTTCCAGCGCCTTTGCTGAAACACCATCATGTTCCAGGCATACTTTTAGCACCTCTTCCGGGGCGCCTTTGCAGATCAACAGGTGCCGGCCCTCATGTTTCACGATAGTGCTCATACGCTTGCGGTAGAAATCGAATGGTAGCTCATCTATTTTACTAAAGGCAGATATGTCCGGCGTTTTGTAGTGGACAATAGCCTCGTCCAGCTGGTTTCTTACACCTGTTTGGAGATAGCTGTTGAGATATGCCTGCAGGAACAGCTCTTCATTTTCGTTGTTATCAATGTCCACACACTTGATCATTACTATCCTGTCCTCCGTAATGGTGCCGGTTTTATCGGTGCACAATATTTCCATACTGCCAAAATTTGGGATCGCTGTTACATTTTTTACTATCACTCCCTTGCTAGCCATATGCACGGCTCCTTTAGACATGGTAATGCTCATAATCAGGGGCAACAATTCAGGTGTTAAGCCTACTGCTACTGCCAGGGAGAACATGAAAGATTCCAGCAGATCACGCTGATTGACGGCGTTTATGAGGAAAATAAACAATACAAGTATGATGGTTATTTTCATGACCAGCTGGCCAAACTGTTGCACCCCCTTCCCGAAATTCGTTACTTCCCTTTTTTGCTGGAGCTTTTCGGCGATCCTGCCAAATGATGTACGCGAACCGGTATTGATTACAATAGCCTGGGCTGTGCCACTCACCATGCTCGAGCCCATGAAAATAATGTTTTCAGGAAAAGTGAGGTCGTCTGTAGCAGGCGCGGGGCCTGCGGTTTTCGTCACAGGGAAGGATTCCCCTGTTAATGAAGACTGGTTAACATAACAGTCCCTGGATGCGATCACCCGGGCATCAGCCGGAATGAGGCTGCCCGCATTTAGGACAATAATATCACCCGGACAAAGCTCACCGGGAGCCAGTTCAGTGCTTATCCCATCCCTTATTACGGTAGTCTTGCTGCCAACCGTTTTTCTCAAAGCCTCTGCAGCTTTCCTGGCTCCCTTTTCCTGCCAGTAGTCCAAAGCAATGCTTAAGACGATGATCACGCAGATAATGCCTGCGTTGGCCATTTCTCCCATAAAGAAGGCCAGGAGGGCAGCTGTCATCAGGATAATGACCAGCGGGTTCTTTATATGTTCGACCAGCTGTAATAATTCGCTACGGTGTTTATTTCGCTGCAGTTCATTTCGTCCATATTGCTGCAGCCGCAGCGAAGCCTCTTTTGACGTTAGTCCTTTGTCCCGGCTGCTGCGCATTATAGCGATCACTTCGTCCTCATCTTTAATGGCGAGAACTTCTAAGGTATAGTTCTTTCCGCTATACATACATAGTATTGTTTTCTGGAAGGGAGACAGGCCGTTTCCCTAATATCTTTTCCAGGTCTTCCCGGAAGATGACCTCCTTTTCAAGCAGCAAGGCCGCAATAGCATTTAACTCGTTGTTGTGTGCTGTCAGCAAGGCTATCGTTTCCTGGTAGGCATTCGCTATCAGCTTGCGTACCTCCTCGTCTATAAGCCTGCCTGTTTCCTCGCTATAAGGTTTTTGAAAAGCAGTATCGCGTATCCCAGTGGAGTCATAAAAGCTGACATTGCCTATCTTTTTATTGAAGCCATAATACGCAACCATCATGTAGGCTTCTTTAGTAACCTTTTCCAGGTCATCCAGCGCACCTGAAGAGATTTCCCCGAATGTCAGCTCCTCAGCAGCCCTGCCGCCGAGGGCGGCGCTTAACTCTTCTTTGAATGCTGCTGCGGTTTTTAGCTGCCGCTCTTCCGGCAGGTACCAGGCCGCTCCCAGCGAACGGCCCCTTGGAATGATGGATATTTTCACCAGGGGGGCCACGTGTTCCAGCAACCAGCTTACAACCGCATGTCCCGCTTCGTGACAGGCAATAATCTTTTTTTCTTCAGCTGAGATTATCTTGCTCTTTCTTTCAAGGCCGGCTACTATCCTGTCTATCGCATCCAGGAAATCCTGCTTCTCCACTTTTTCTTTCTTCCTCCGGGCGGCAATAAGCGCTGCTTCATTGCAGATATTGGCGATGTCGGCCCCGGAAAAGCCTGGTGTTTGTCCAGCAAGAAACGGGATGTCTATAGCCGTATCCATAACCAGCGGGCGCAGATGCACTTTAAAGATCGCCTGGCGCTCTGTATAATTGGGAAGCTCAAGGTAAATATGCCGGTCAAATCTGCCGGGACGAAGTAGGGCAGGGTCCAGCATGTCGGCCCGGTTGGTGGCGGCCAGCACTATAACGCCGCTGTTAGTGCCAAACCCGTCCATTTCGGTCAGCAGCTGGTTGAGCGTACTTTCCCGCTCGTCGTTAGACCCCGTATAAAATGAGCCTTTGCCCCTCGAGCGCCCTACGGCATCTATTTCATCTATAAAAACAATGCAAGGCGCCTTTTCCTTAGCACGCTTGAAAAGGTCCCTGACTCTTGAAGCGCCGACGCCCACAAACATTTCCACGAATTCGGAACCGGATATCGAAAAGAAAGGTACCTGTGCTTCTCCCGCTACCGCCTTTACCAGCAAGGTTTTACCAGTGCCCGGCGGCCCTACAATGATCACGCCTTTCGGTATTTTCGCGCCCAGTTTGGTATAAGAGCTGGGGTCCCGTAAAAAATCCACGATCTCTTTTACCTCTATCTTTGCTTCATCCAGGCCGGCAACATCATCAAAGGTTACGGTACTTTTATTATCCATATCTATCAGGGTGGCAGTGGACTTCCCGAAATTAAAGATAGAACTGCCGCCAGGTCCTTCTACACCTGCCCGGCTGATGATGAATCGCCAGAAGATCAGCAAAAGTAACAGGGGAAATGTCCACATGAAGATATCAGGCAGCCAGTTGCGCCTTTTAAGGTAGGTTACTTCTACCTGCCGTTGTATCGGGATATTGGCCTGCGCGGCGTCCAGCTTTCTTTCAAAGGCCTCTATAGAGCCGATCTTGAAGAAATACTGGGGTGCATCTGTCAGGCTGGGTTTCATTAGATCCTTAAACCGGGGGTCCTTGCTCAGCTCTTTTTTTATATACACGTCCACGGTCTCATTATTCACCACCTGTAACTTTTGAACTACTCCCTGCTGCAACAGGTCCTTATCAAATTGCTGCCAGCTGATCTCCTTTGCCACCGGCGCTGTGCGCGAAAGCAGGTAGGGTATGATAAGGCCCAGCAATACAAGCCAGTATATCCACATCAGGCCCTTTTTATTTTTTTTAGGAGCAGGTTTGTCTTGTCCCTTTTGCATGATGCTGTTATTAGTTACTTCAAATTTCCAGGGAATGTTCATCCCGGTAAATGACATCCATCATTCCGCAAACTGCCCCTTATCATGGTTCGCGGCCGTAAAAAGCCGCAACTTTAGTTGTATGGAAGAAGTCATCATCAACAATACAGCATATTCCTGCCGGGAAGGAATCACTATCCTGGACGCACTGAAGGACGCGGGTATTGTCTTACCCACCCTGTGTTTTGATCCCCGTGTTAAACCGGCTTCGTCCTGCCGGCTGTGCCTGGTGCAGATAAAAGGTAACAAGCGCTTGCAGCCGGCATGCCGTACCCGGGTTAGCGCCGGTATGGAGATCACCACCCATTCGCCTGAGCTGGAAGATTACAGGAAGACCGTTCTTACCATGCTCGCAAAGGATTATCCTTTAACGGCGGTAGCCGGTGAACCGGCTGCTGAGTTCCATCAGTGGCTGAACCACTACGGAATAACAGCTGGTCTCTACACGCCTGATGTTTCGCTGCCGGATGATACCCACCCTTACATCCATGTAGATATGTCCCGCTGCATTTCCTGCACAAAATGTATCAGGGTTTGCAATGAGGTACAGGGACAGTTTGTATGGCATATGACGAACCGGGGCGACGGTACCAGGATCGTACCTGATTCCAATACCGGTCTTGCGGATAGTTCCTGTGTAAGTTGTGGCTTATGCGCAGAAGCTTGTCCTACAGGAGCTATTGAAGATAAACAACCGCTTCGCTTTGGCAAGCCTGAAAAGTACGTGAATACTATTTGCCCCTACTGTGCTGTAGGTTGTGAGATCAGGGTGGGGATTAAGGATGGACGTATAACACAGGTGCTGCCATCGCCGGATAGTCCTGTAAACAGAGGTCATTTATGTGTGAAAGGCCGCTACGCCTGGGAATATGTCAATGCGGCAGATCGGATCATCCATCCGATGATCAGGAAGAACGGTACCTGGAAGACCGTCAGCTGGGAAGAAGCCATTTGGTATACTGCTGCCCGGCTTAGCGCTATCAGGAAGCAACATGGGCCGGATAGCATTGCCCTGCTGGGTTCTGCCCGTGGCACCAACGAGGAGAATTACCTGGTACAGAAATTTGCCAGGACTGTGATCGGGACTAACAATGTCGATAACTGTGCAAGGGTATGTCACCAGCCCACAGCCAAGGCCATGACCATAATGCTTGGCGCAGGGGCGGCTACTAATTCTTTTGACGATATAGAAAAAGCCCGGACAATCATGATCGTCGGAAGCAATACCACCGAAAGCCACCCGGTGATCGGCGCCCGTATCCGGCAAATGGCCTTGCATGGGGTGGGGCTGATCGTAATAGATCCACGTAAAATTGAGCTTACAAAATACGCCAGCTGCCATCTGCAGCTGAAACCGGGTACTAATGTCGCATTATTCAATGCCATGGCCCAGGTAATTATCAGTGAAGGGTGGTATGATGCGGATTTTGTTGAAAAACAGCTGACAGGCTGGGAAGACTATTGCGCTTTTATTAATGAATACACACCCGAAATGGTGGCTGAGCAATGCGGGGTTCCGCCTGAGCAAATACGGGAAGCTGCCAGGTTGTACGCTGCCAACAGCCCCTCCATCTGCTTTCACGGGCTGGGCCTTACAGAACAAACGCAGGGCACGGAAAGTGTTATGACACTGGTAAACCTGGCCTTGCTTACAGGGAACATAGGAAAACCTGGAACAGGCATCAATCCCCTTAGAGGACAGAATAATGTACAGGGCGCCGCTGTTATGGGTTGCGACCCTGTTGCTTATACGGGGCTCGCACTAGTGAAAAATGAAAAAGCACGCTTTGAAGCACTCTGGAATACTCCTTTGCCTGCATCAAAAGGCCTGAACCTCCTCCAGATGATGGATGCCGCCAGGGATGAGCAATTGAAAGCCATGTGGATCTGCGGGTACGATACATTTTTTACGCTCCCGGATGTTAAGAACATGCAGCAAGGCTACGAAAAGATCGAGTTCGTCGTTGTTCAGGACATGTTCATGACTGCCACCGCAGAAAAATTCGCAGATGTTTTCTTCCCTGCTGCATGTTCTTTCGAAAAAGACGGAACCTTTACCAATTCGGAAAGAAGAATACAGCGCATCAGGCAGGTAAGCCCGCCACCGGGAGAGACCAAAGCGGACTGGGAGATCGTTTGTCTCGTGGCAGCAGCCATGGGCAAAGAAGAGTTGTTCCCCTATACCTCTGCAGAAGAAATATGGGACGAGATCAGGCAGGCATGGAAGACGGTATACGGTATTACCTATGAGCGGCTGCAGCAGGAAGGTATCCAATGGCCATGCCCCGGTATCGCTCACCCCGGCACACCTATATTACATACCCAACATTTTCCTGTAAATGGGAAAGTTCGTCTCGAAAGCATTGCATACATACCTTCTCCTGAAGGTGCTTCCCCGGAGTTTCCTTTCACATTGATCACAGGGAGGGAGCTTTATCATTTCAATGCTGGGAATATGAGCTACAGAACGCCCAATGCACAGCTGTGCACATCTGATACATTATGGCTTCATCCGGATGACGCCGTGCGCCTATCGGTGACGGATAACGAGCCGGTAAAGCTGATCAGCCGTTATGGACAAACCGTATTGCCGGTGCACGTCACCAATTTAGTTGAGAAAGGCAGCGTTTTCAGTGCATTTAGTGCTGCGGGGGTATTTGTTAATAAGGTAACGGGCCCTTTCAGGGATAACTATGTACAAACCCCGGCTTACAAGATCACAGCAGTAAGGATAGAAAAGAGCGGTGCTGTTAACAATCATTCCAATGAATGACAATTGTCATCATCCAATATTGAAGTAGCAACGAATTTAGTTAATTAATTTATTGTATTCCCAAGCAAAAAGTAGCAACAATGAAACACAATGAATTTTGCCAGAGCTGCAGTATGCCGCTCGAGCCAAAAATGGCAGGTACCGAGAAAGACGGAACATTGAGCAAAGAGTATTGCACATATTGTTATCAAAATGGTGAATTCACCTCTCCGTCGATGACTTTGGAGGATATGAAAGTATTGGTGAGAAATGAAATGCAGAAACGTAATATATCTGATGATGTCATCCAGCGGGCGGTAGGCGCCCTTCCTCATTTGAAACGCTGGAGGAGTCAAACGCTTAATGCATAACAACGTCTAAAATATTTTTCAACTTTTAAATAATTGACATATGAAACGTAATATCGGCGAAATTGACCGGAGCGCCCGGCTCATTGCAGCTTTATTATTCGGAGCGCTATACTTTGGCGGCATAATAACTGGCACGGTAGGAGTAATATTTTTGATACTTGGCATCACACTTTTTCTTAGCGCTTTGGCCGGGATCTGTCCCCTCTATAGCTTATTGGGAATTTCAACTTGTTCCCTGGGCAGGAATGAAAAGCCTTAATTGAATAAGATGAGGTGTCTGCTGGTGATTTTGTCCGTCATACTCTTTTTATCTGAAACGGGTTACAGGTTTCCCATAAGGCCACGCATCCCTGTAATATGCTACCACGGTATTTACATGAGCCACGGCAAAAAGGGATCTGCACTGGCTATTAGTGGGGACCAGCTGAATGCGCAGCTTAAATCCCTCTATGATAGCGGATATCACACTATATCACCGGGCCAGCTGTGCGACTATCTGGCGAAAGCCGCGCCACTTCCGATAAAGCCGGTCCTCATCACCTTTGATGATACCAGGGCAGAGCATTTTGCCATTGCAGCCCCGCTACTGGAGCAATATGGTTTCAAAGGAGTTTTTTTTGTAATGACGGTGCCCATTGGCAAACCTGGTTACATGACAGCAAACGCAATAAGGAGCCTTTCAGACAGCGGGCATGTTATCGGCGCTCACACATGGGATCACCCTTACCTGAACCGGTCCGGCGCCTGGAATTATACAGTACAGGTTGCCCGGCCCAAACTGCTGCTTGAGCAAATAACAGGAAAACCAGTCGTGTATTTTGCATACCCATATGGAGAGTGGAATGAAACCGCCATCGATATGCTCCGGAAGGGCGGCTTTAGGGCGGCATTCCAGCTTGCAGGAAGATTAAGTGAAAAATACCCGCAGTACACAATACAACGTATGATGGTGGATGGCAGATGGTCAGGCCTCCGCCTGCAGCAGGAGATAAACAGGGTATTTACTGATGACAATCATCTCCGGTAGTAGGTATTAATCATTCATACTACATACAACCTCATTGTACCTTAGCCGCAGCATGTAACTGATTACTTCATTACTTAAAAATATAATTATATGAAAACGTTAGATGATGCTGTTGAGATACAGGGCAAAATTTTATCCGATTTGCCATATACGCCTCTTTCAACAGAAGAGCAAATTAACAAAGGCTGCATAGGATAATTTAAACTGTATGAGAAAGTGTTTTACCACAATGAAAGCTATTTTATATGTATATGCCCGCTACCAATAGAACCATTGCTTCCATTACTGCTTATACACAACTTGTTTTATTTGGTGGCAGCATTCTCTATTTCGGTAGAACGCTGTTCATTCCGTTATTTTTTGGCTTGCTGGTGGCAATGATAATGTACCCGGTTTGTAAGTGGATGGAACAAAAGGGATGGGGGCGAAGCCTTTCGGTTGCTTTGTCTCTGACGATCGTGATGTTATTATTCATAATGCTCATAGGCCTTCTGGTATGGCAGGCAAGGGTATTTCTGCATGACTGGCCGCAGCTAGCACGTAAGCTGGAGCTCGTGTTAGCCGGGCTACAAGACTGGATATGGATACACATGGGGGTTTCATTAGAAATCCAAGCCGGATGGCTGAGCAATATGGCTAAGAATGCCGGAAATATTGTAAGCGCAATACTGCAGGGCACAGTTAATACAACCATTAATACAAGTTTTATGTTATTCATGATTCCTGTGTTTGCGGCCCTGTTCCTTTATCATCGCCGGGTATTTGTGCGGTGCCTGCGCATCGTACTCCCTGAAGTCTATAAATCACGACTGGACGGCATCCTGGAACAGGTCATTCATACGTATTTCAACTATATCAAAGGTATGATAGCCGTATATTTTATTGTAGGCACGTTGAATAGCATAGGTTTGATGGCCCTTGGTATACGGCATGCTGTGCTTTTCGGTATGCTGACGGCTATTATGACTATTATTCCTTACATCGGTATTATAGTTAGCGCATTGTTGCCTATCAGCGTTGCCTGGACAACCAAGGGCACTGTCTGGTATCCACTGGGAGTGATCGGCGTTTTTTCATTCGTGCAATACCTGGAAGCCAATGTCATTTTCCCTAAGGTGGTAGGAGCTCAGCTTAATGTCAGCACCTGGGCTACATTAGTTGCTATCCTGGCAGGAGGCATTTTGTGGGGAGCAGCAGGGATGGTGCTTTTCATCCCATTTGTAGCCATTTTGAAAATAGTAACCGACCATATTGAAGGCCTGAGAGGTCTAAACCTGCTGTTAAGCCGTACACCTGTATAACCGATACCAGGATTATTTTTTCACCTGTATAGCTATTTCACGGCCAGACAAAGGTACGCCCAACTAATATCAAACTAATATATATCCGGTATATATCCCGTATATATCCCGTAGTTTACTGGTTTATGTCCGGTATCTTTAAACATACAGCTTATCTACCGCTAAACTTCCTTAATACTACAGGAAGAACCTTAGTTCCCCATGAACTTTTTGTGGCTCTCTACTGTTTATTCCCTAAAATCTTATTTTATGGCAACTCTTAATGAAGGCCTTGAAATTACAGGCAGTATTGGCAATCTAAGCGCTTACAAAATCAGGGGATCTGACAAGATCATTGTCCGCAGAAAAGGCAGACCGAAGCGGAAACAGGTATTGAACGCTAAAAAATTCGAACGTACCCGGGAGAACATGAAGGAGTTCCTGGGTGTTGGGATGGCTGTCAGAGCCATCAGGGCACCGCTGATCCATGTTAAACGCCTGGCCGAACATAATTTCACACCTACCCTGACCCGCATTTGAAGAAAATCCAGGTGAGATGAAAAAAATTATGAGAAAGTAGCTGGGGCGGAACATTATTACAGTACGATAATAAAGTAAACATGCACCGCACCCATCCCATCTGGCAGTTCATCGATCGTGACTTTAGTATTAACAACCCTTTTCAAGCGGTGGCCTATAATTCACATGGACTGCCAGTGGCCATCCAAAGCCCACCATGCAGCTCTTCCAGCACAAACTTTATTGGCATCTATTATAACCAAATGGAGGTAAGCTATCGGTGCCCCGGCATCGTGCCTAATAAAACGGGAAATATTGTATGGCCCGATAATACATGCGCCGAGTAGCAAACCCTTCAGTAGGAACAATTTTTTTATAAATGGACAAATCTTTAGCTTTGATTTAACATCAGCATAGATAAGCCAACATCACCACACCCCAAATTTGAGATTTTAAAAGTAACCAACGTCAGATTATTAACATTTGCCTTGCACGGTTGAATGCAAAAAATTGGATTAGCAAGTAAGGTACAGTAAATATTATTTAGCGCCCCAAAAAGACTGCCATGAAATGTCTTCTGTATCTAAGTAACTTACCGGTATTGTTTTGTTTCACCTTTTGCATTGGATGTAAAAAAGTGGATCAACAGCCAAACAAGCCGGACTCCTCAAAGTGGTTGTTAAGTAAAATCTACCTGGATTATGAGAATCAAAGCTATTTAGCTGAGGAGTTCATTTATAAAGGTTATAAACGACCGCAGGTTGCGATTTATCGCAATAATCAAGGAATATTAAGGGTAGATTCATTCATTTATGATTCAGGAGGACGGCTTTCACAAATGCATACCCTCCTCGCCGGCCGTGTCTACGACGGCAGAAAAGACATACATTATGACCGTAGTGACCGGATGGATACGATCCGCGTATTTAACAGGCAAGACGCCTCAATACCAGTTACTATCTTCACATATAAGTATACCGGGGATACCGTAAAGCAGTATATTCATGGTGGCGATAAGTTTTCCATTTTTGATAGCATTAGTTATTCATACGACAAGCAAAGAAACTTATCTGAATGGCGTGTTGTTCCGGGGTATGGCTTGCCATATATTATTAGCTACCAGGACTATGATAACTGTTATAATATCTATTCCTATCTCAATATGAATGTGTATCTGCCATCGAAGGACGGTAACTTAAATCCACCATATCTTTCAAAGAATAACTATCGCATCTGGGAGGAACATAGTTTTACTGCGGCAGTTGGTGGGTCTGTTGACCTCCTTTACACCTTGAGCTTTAGAGAATATACACTTGACTCCCTTGGACTGATCAGGTCTGCGTTAGATAAGTCGCCTACGCGAGGTAATGTGATAAAACTTTCTTATGAATATATTCCTGCAAAATAGCTAAAAATACTGCCATGAAAAGCATCACCTTTTTAATGCCCCCTGTTGCTGTTGTTGGCTGCACGCTGTTGCTGTTATATTCCTGCAGAAAGGATGTGGACAAGCCATGTTGCAACGATGATCCTATCAGGCCGAAATGGCTGCTTACCTCAGTATTGACGCAATCTTTTCGTGGAGCTGGACATTGGGATATAGGAATGCATCGTTTTGAGTACAATGCCAATAACCAATTGATTGTATACAAAGAAATGGATTACATCGATCCTGCATTTCCCCCCACACGCATTGATTCTTTCTTTTACGATGATCAGAATCGGATAGTAGAGATCAGGAACGCTGGGTATAAAAAGATGTTTGTGTATGGATCAGGAGATAGAAAACGTTACAACTGTAAATATCTTATTGACAGCAGGGGAACGTATTACCTATCGGATAGTACGGTGTATATATATCAGGGGGAAACAATTAGTAAGATAACTTATCATGTTGCAGGGAATACTTCCGATACTGCCATCTTCACGTATGACAACGTTGGAAACCTTATTAAAGTTAAGCTCGGAGAGTTAGATCCTACATTTCATGATCTGGAGCGCTACGATAATAAAGTTAATCCTTCAAGGTACTTCGGCGTGGCCTCAATAGAAATAGAGCCATCTAACCTGCGCGTTGGTTGGGAGAGTGATTTTTGGATCATGATGCAATCACCCGTTTTTTCAAAGAATAATTATCATCTTAGACGTAATGTCGGCAGCTATGAGTATGATGTCGCTTATAGTGCATTGGATACCACTGTTAGCGGTATTTCTTACTATATGCAGGATATTGATGCAGAAGTTTTTGTGAATTTTGAGTATAGGGTCGGTCACTAATTGCCAGCAAGACTAAAAATCTATTAGCGCGGGTTATTGTTCACCTCAAACGCTATTAAGATGAGATATTTTTCTTTTCAATACCCGGTCATTTTTCTCTTAAGCGCCATAATTTTTTTGGCGTCGGGATGTAAGAAGAGCGATTATTTGCCTAAACCATGCTTTCTGGGACCTGCATGCGAAGCGCAGTCATTACTTACAAGCGGCGAACTTCCTCAATCTTTTCCTTATAAGTATAAAAAGACCTTTGGTCCGGACGGCCGTGTGGTCTTTTTAGAAGCGAGAACAGGTCCTGTCTGGAATCGTAGCAATTTTAGAGGACCTGTACGGTATAGCGGAAAGCAGGTGTACTTGCTGTATACTAATAGAGATACCGTACTCACCGCACTGTTGAATGATTGCGGACAAGTTGAACGTGCAAAAAGCCATAAGTCAGCCTGGGTTGGATTCTTTCCAACGTCAGAATATTATTATGACCATCGCGGCAGGCTTTCATGGGTACGTAAGGACTTTAACCCGAATTTTCCTCCGGTAATATATATCTATAGATATGATAAGTACGATAATATTATTAGAATATATAATAAGCAATATCCGAAGTTTTACACTGCCTATACTTATGACTACAGCCATCCGATAAAAGGTGGCTTTTATGAACAAGGATTGGATATCGCCATCGGGGATGATTTGTTGGAGATACTGGAGTTGATTCATACACAACCTCATCATCTGTTATTAAAGGCTGAATCGTATATTGTTCCATCCAGACCATCAGTTTTTTATGATCAGGTGATAACTAAAGACGGTTACCTTAGCTCCTACAGCGTAAGTCCGCTCGGAGATATGCAGCAGGGGTTTAAGGCTGAGCTGAGTTGGGAATGCCGGCCAGGAACGGGTTCAATGAAATAAGTGCCGGCCTCGGGGACCTTAGTTCCGTTCAATTACCCGCTGCTACATTGATGGATGACGGCGCCATTGTTTCCGCCCATATATCCTTACCAGCGTTTCGGGCTGCCCTTTGATGAGCAATACAATACATGCTGCGGCCAGAACAACCGTACATGGAAATGCTGATCCGGCGCCCAGCGGCGCTATTGCCAGCAGGAAAATGATAGCTCCCGCGAGTGCTGTTTTTGTAAGCGCTCCTTTTCCCGCGATACAGATACCTATCGCCAGCTGCGCTACTGCAATTGTTAAAATAAAGGTAGTAATATGACGGCTGAAATTCCCCCTGATAAAGGTTTCGTAAGCGGGTATTGCAACCAGATCAGCATACGTCATATAGGTCTCAGGGTGCATAATAGCTGTATATCCATTAAAACAAGCTGCCCCGATGAACAGGATGCTCATCAGCGTCCGGGCTGTAACCGGCCGTTTAAACGCAAGGATCAGCAACAATAAGCTGATCGCATTTGAAAGGACAGATTCCGGTGAAAATATATTTCCCCGCATATGATCTTTATTTAGTGTTAATAATACCAAATGTAGCATAGCGCCATTGTATCAGGAATGACACTGGTAAGAAAATGACTTGACCATTGTCATGCGCCGTTCTGAGTCTTGTCATTCTGCCCGCATCACATCCCAGGTAATTTAGCAGCATAAAACCCATCATTATGAAAAAAATAATCGCCGCTATCGACGCCCTTCACTTCTCAGAAGAACAGATCGAAACTTATGTCTATATAGCCAGGGAAGCCCAGGGCAAGCTCACTATTGTATTATTAGAGAACCTGGTAGGACAAAACACGCCCATGGCAAGCGTATCCACATTCCAGTTTGACCAGATGATCAGGGAAAGCCTGGAAGAGCAGGCCCAGCTCAGAAAGGAGAATATTGAACGGATCTACCGCGCCTGCAACAGCTATAGTGATGATATTAACATCCAGGAAACCGTGAGTGCGCCCCTACCGGAGGTAATTGCCGCCAGCAGGTTTGCAGACCTGTTATTGATCAATAACAACACCTCTTTTGCTTTCCTGTATGAAAGTAATCCCCCGCATTTTGTAAAAGATGTGCTGGCGCAGGCCCAATGCCCGGTAATTGTACTGCCCGACCAGGTACCCCACCTCAGGGAGCTGGTATTCTCTTATAACGGAACATTTTCCTCCATGTATGCCATCCGCCAGTTTACCCAGCTGTTTCCCGGATATTCCGATATGCCGGTGAATGTGGTATACGTAGCTGAAAATGGCCACTCCGCTATACCGCATGAGAACATGCTGAAGGATTATATGGACCATCATTACGACGAAGTGAAATATACGGTATTGACTGGTGAGCCGGTACCCGAATTCCTGGCGCTCCTGATCCATCGTAAAGATTGCCTTGTTACCTACGGCGCATATGGCCGTAGCACATTATCCCGGTTCTTCCACCGCAGTAATGCTGAAAGTATTCTTCGTACAACGGATATTCCTGTTTTTATCACTCACCCTTAAACGGCATGACCTGTGAAAGGAATATTAGTGGCGAAACACCAGCATACTTGTTGAACGCGGATGGTTTAAAACAGTATAGAGGTTATGATAAAGACATTATACCTGGCCTTTTTTTGCATTTGCCTTATTTTGCCAGGCAAAGCACAATCCAACGGGGGCACCTCCTGGCTCTCTGTCGCCAATCGCCATCAGCTGGAATTGCTGGCCGGATATATAGCGCAGGCGCCCTACCTGGGCTTGCAGGAAAATGATTATCAGCCCGCCTTTATCCGCTCCATCCTGGATAACACATTTTCACTTCCCACTGCAGCAGATACCGCAGAGACAGCAACACTTATCAGCAATGTAGCTTTACAGTTCTTCAGCGATGTTGCCTATGGAAGACAGGCCTTGTCTCCTGTGAAGTATAATGGCCCTCCTTATGATCCTGTATGTAATAAGCATCTGGCAGATACTATGGCGCTATACCTGTCTGCCGGAAGGTTGTCCTCCTTTCTGAAAGCAATAGAACCTGCCACAGCTGAATACCTGGCTGTGAAAAACAAGATCGCCTTCTTCAGGCAACGGCTGACAGACAGCAGCTTCAGTGATGCTGTAGTTACCAGTCTGAATGTTGATACATCCAACAAACAACTGCTTATCAGGCTGGTTCAGTATGGCGTTCTGGAAGGGAATTTGGCAGACAGTGTCACAACCAGTGAACTGCAGCAAAAACTAGCCATTGTCCAGCGTATGTTTAATCTGCTGCCAGATGGTACATTGCGTGGCAATGTGCTGAAAGCGCTGAATGTACCCTTTGCTGTCAGGTTCCGTGAACTGGAGCAGGCATTAAATCAGTTGCGTTGGCTGCAATGCGCCCGGCAACGTTTTTCTACGGTGGTGGTAAACATACCCTCCTGTGGCCTTACGCTGTATCAGCAAGGCAAACCAGCATTGTATTCGCGTGTGGTAGTTGGCAAAAGGTCAAATCCTACACCAACGCTTTGCAGCCGTATTGACGAGGTGGTATTATATCCTTATTGGACAGTACCATATAAGATTGCAACACGCGAATTGTTACCGCATATTAAACGGGATATCAGATACCTGGAGGCCAACCAGTTTGAAGTGCTGGACGGGAAAGGCAGGATAGTAGACCCCGCGTTGGTTAACTGGCAGGCGCTGCGTGCCGGTAATTTTCCTTACGTGCTCAGGCAAAGCACGGGTTGCGATAACTCACTGGGAATTGTGAAGTTAAATTTTTACAGCCCCTATTCTGTATATCTCCACGATACCCCTTGGAAAAGCCTTTTTATGCTGAATCAGCGGTTTTTTAGCCATGGTTGCATACGGGTGGAGGAAGCGGCAGATTTGGCCCGTTTACTATTGGAAAGCAAAGCAGCCGAAATGGATACCCTGATGGCAAAAGGATGGACGCCCGGACAAAGACCAGTAAGCATGGCCCTCCACGAAACGGTATATGTGTTTATACTTTACAATACGGCCTGGCCGGACGAGAACGGAGAAGTACATTTCTATACGGATGAATATAAGGTCATTAACTAGATAAATCGCAAAAATTTTATGTACCCGGAATTTAATACAACAGAAGAAGCCGTATCCCTTGTAAAAAGCGGCGATAGGGTGTTTATACATGGAAGTGCCGCTACTCCGCTGCCCTTGGTAAATGCATTGCTGGATCGTGCAGGCGAACTGCATGACGTTGAGCTGGTTTCGATCAGCACATATGGAGACATCAATTGGAACCGGCCTAAAGTCTTAGAAAGCTTTTATATGAACTCACTATTTGTATCGGCCAATGTCCGCGGCTGGGTGAACGCAGCCAGCGGAGACTATGTGCCGGTTTTTTTGAGTGAGATACCCCGGCTGTTTGAGAAGGGCGTCCTTCCGCTGGATGTCGCCATTGTGCAGGTATCGCCTCCGGATAAACATGGATATTGTACGCTTGGCACTTCCGTCGACGCTGCCCTGTCCGCCGTTAGATGCGCCAAGAAGGTGATCGCGCAGGTAAACCCCCTGATGCCCCGCGTTATGGGAGATGGCGTATTGCATCATTCACATTTTACAGCCATGGTATTACATGAAGCAGCGCTGCCTGAAATTAGCTATGCTGAAAAAACAGATCCCGTCGCTGAGCAGATCGGACGTTACGTTGCAGGCCTTATCGAAGACGGGGCTACCCTCCAGGTAGGTATAGGTGGCATCCCGGATGCAGTTTTGAAACAGCTTACCCACCACAAAGGCCTGGGCTTGCATACCGAAATGTTCTCTGATGGGGTAGTGCCACTGGTTGAAAAGGGGATCATTACCAATGAACATAAAGCGGTGAGAAGAGGGAAGATCGTCAGCAGCTTTATCCTGGGAACACGTAAAGTATACGATTTTGTGGATAACAACCCCTACGTTAGCTGTATGGATGTGGCATTCGTGAATGATAGCGACGTTATTCGCCGTAATCCCAAAGTGGTGGCTATTAATAGCGCAATTGAGATCGATATTACGGGGCAGGTTTGTGCCGACTCGATCGGGACTTACCAGTTCTCGGGGATCGGCGGGCAAATGGACTTTATGAGAGGCGCTGCATTATCTGAAGGAGGAAAGCCGGTGATCGCACTGCCTTCTGTTACGAAAGACGGGATCTCCCGCATTGTCCCTTCTCTCAGGCCAGGAGCCGGTGTGGTGACAACGAGAGGTCATGTACATTATGTTGTCACAGAACACGGAGTAGTGAACCTCTACGGGAAAAATCTCGAACAAAGGGCCAGGTTACTGATCAGTATTGCAGCCCCGGCACATAAAGATGATCTGGAGAAAGCCTATTACCAGCGATTTGGGAAACTGTATCGTTTGGTGTAAGATACTTGCTTTTTTGGCCATGCACTTATTCTTCATACTTAAAACTTTTAATTATGAAAAGAAAATTGTGTTACGCCATGCTGTTGTTACTCAGCATCTGCTTGTTTTGCGCGTGTAGAAGAACACCCCTGCCGCTCCCCCTTATGCAGGTTAAAAAAATAACAGCCTATGAGCCGGGAACTGGTCAGGTGCGATATGTTCGTGAATACAGCTATAATATAGCCGGAAAAACCGCTACACTGGTTCAAACCGACTTTAATGTGCAGCCCCGTGCTTTTCAGTTTTATTATAGCGTTGCCAATAAACGCCTGGACTCCGTACAGGTAAAAAGTATGGCTACAAGCCCGGTATGGTATAGCTATGATACTGTCGGACGTTTAGTCAGTTTCTTTGGCCCTGACTTTTTACCTTTCTTCGGTGTAATGGTAAGATATAACATTCCTTACCATCCGGCCGGAGGGGGAGAGGTGGCCCAATTGATCGCAAGGGCGGATGGTGTAAAGCATATCCGTCAGACATCCTATTTCATAAATAATATGGACGATGCATTTAAAATCATCAGGGGTAATTATTACATGACAACGGACGAAAATATTTATCAATTCACTTATACGGATATAGATAATCCTGAGCGCGCTGTTTTCCGTACTTCGCTTATAGCAGATTATCCTACGATCGGAACGGCACTGATCCAGGAGCCGGAGCTGATCAGCGCTCACCTGCCGGCTACCAGTACCTGGCAGCATAATACCGGCCCGTTCGAGCCCGCTGTTACCTACGCATATGACCGGGACCATTATGGCAGGGTGGTAAGGGCATATATAGTAAAAGATGGATCAAGGCTGCTAATAAAAGAATATGCATATTGAATATCGATGGAAGAACTTAGTCTCTGGTTAGATGGATATGATGATATTTATTCTGACTTTGATCCGCGCGGCTATTCAAAACGCAGAATATCGGACGACTTCTTATTTGAGCTGCAACAGGCTTTTAAGTACAGAAAGGAGCGGTTTAACAAGCTGCTGTTGCTACTACCCGAGGAGCGGAGGGATGAGACGGCGGAACAACATATTACTCAGCGTCTTAAATTGTTTTTTAGTCAGCAATGCCAGTCCTGGCGGGAGAACTACCGGAAGAAACGCCGTAACGGGATTATTATGCTTAGTGCAGGCATATTGATAATGATCATTAATATAAGGCTGAGCTTAATTGGCACATCGTCCATTCCAGTATCAACAATAAGGGTGTTCATGGAACCGGCAGGCTGGTTTTTACTGTGGACAGCGATGGAGCGCTTATTTTATGAATTGCGGGAAGTGCGCAGGCAGAGAGATGTATTCAGGGAATTGTCGGGTTTGTCTATAGGTTTTGGAAATACTGAAAAGTAAAGAGCCCCACAGGTTTCCTGTGGGGCTTCAATTAAATAATACATCCTACTTTATCCGGATATTCAATGACACCACATTAGCCTGCATACTGTTACTCTTCTCATATCGCCCGTAGCGTATTTCCAGCATATTAAAATGTGATATGCCCAGAACGCCTCTTGGTGGTATCACCCTGAAGCCGGCTCCGAAAAAGTGACTATGAAATGCAGAAAGGTCGTAGTTGCTGGTATAATACTCATCGCCTGGCTGGTGTACCTGGAATGGCGCAAAGTAGGATACGCCATTTTGTGTATAATAACGGTAATACGGTGTAACCGAGAAGAAAGGTGTCAGCTTCACCGATGCCTCTATGTTAGCGGTATGTGCATCCAATCCCCAGGAATCATGATAATAACGGTAATAAGCTCTCAGTATTAAATGATCCCCAATAAAATAACTGGCCCTCATGCCCAGCGGCAATTTAAAGCGGTTGCCGGGCAGGTGTTCCACCGCTTCAGATCCATCATTGAAATAAGTGCGATGAAAGGGCAAGCCCAGGTACCCGTGCTGGTATACCACATCTGCCAGGAACGCTACCTGCAGGTGCTGGTTGATGATCTGTGAATAAGCAAGGGACCCGCTGAACGAATTGCGGGATGCAGTAGGATAATCATCCTGCTCCTCCGGGTTGCTGCCGCTGCGTAGTTCTACCGGTAATATCAATTTAAGCTTATCCAGGTAGGCCTGTAGCTTCAGGGAAAGCTCACCGCTTTTATTCCGGGTCTTCTGCGCAACCAGCACATTCATGCCAATTGATTTATAATCAAATTCACTGGAGAAAGACAGGCCGGCGCCCAATGTAGTACCCTTATTATTTTCTACAGACCAGTTAAAAGAAGGATACAGGCGGGTATCTCCGGAAGAAGCGGATGACACAGTCTTAGGATCGATCTTGTCCGATGATGCGGAAGTGTAGTGATCAATACCCAGCTCAAAGTCAAAAGTGTGCTTTCTGTTCTTTTTATCCAGTTTGCCAAGGCGTAGCTCAAAAGAGTTCGAAAGATCCGTCAGCCTTTCGGAACCAATGCCGCCGGTAACAGCAGCATTATTTCCGTCCTGGTGGTAGTAGCTGGATACCAGGTTCGCTTCTTCAAACGTGAGTTTACGGCTTTTATATGTTGAACTGTCGGTACCTGTTTGGGAGAATGCAGCCAGTATGCCCGCATATAATCCCAATACAGTTAAACTGAGTCGTTTCATGTAATGAATGGAATATGTTTAATATTAATTGCAACCGCAACCACCACCGTTTTTACCTGCATTGGCGCCTGAAGCGCCTTCGCGGTAAGACTGGAAGTTAAGCTCGGTTTTTTCTACCTTGCGGTTGCCCAGCACCATTTCCCCATCGTTCAGGCGGCTTTTCTGGTATTCCTTTACTGCTTGACATGCGCTGCTGCACAATGCCATGCAAACTGCTGCCATTATTGGCAGCACTACTTTGTTCTTCATTTTATACGAATATTTTGTGAAGTAAAGAGTTGATTGTCGTCGTCGATAATAATGCAGCCAATGCCCCTGATCTGGTTGATCATATCCAGCCCGGCTTTGATACCCATTACCATGACCGGCGTAGTGAGCGCATCGGCTATTTCCGCATTGGGGCAAAGAATGCTGACGCTTTTGATGCCGCTTACAGGTAAGCCTGTGCGGGGATCAATGGTATGAGAATACCGTTTGCCACCTATGAATACGTATTTTTCATAGTTACCGGAAGTTGCAATGGCCATGTCTGACAGTTGCAGCGAAGAAAAAAGCCGCTGCACATGATCCGGATTAGCGATGCCAACTGTCCAGGCCTGTCCGTTCGGCTGATGTCCCCATACGCTAAGATCGCCGGCGGCATTTACAATCCCGCTGCTTACGCCGAGCCGCTGCAGTGTTTTTTTTGCGCACTCGGCTGCATACCCCTTGCCAATACCGCCGAAACCGATACGCATGCCCTTTTCTTTCAGGAAAATGGTCCCGGCTGTCTCATCCACAATTACATGGCGAAAGTTGATGAGCTTAACCATTTTGCGGGCAGTGTCAGCGTCTGGCAACGCTGTCATATGCGTATCGAAATTCCACAGGCTTTTATCCACCCCTCCATAGGTAATGTCAAAAGCGCCTTGTGTGAGCCGTGAAATGCGGTTGGCCCGTTGTATAAGCGCGATGATCTCGTCACTTACTTTTACAGGCATTATACCGGCATAGCGGTTAATACGGTTGGTCTCGCTTTCTTCGTTGAAGGTGGTCAACAGCCGTTCTATACGCCTGATCTCGGCAATAGCATCATCTATACGTGCCTGTGCCCATGCTTCATCTTCATGTACAACGGTGATCTCAAACCGGTTACCCATTAGCTTTAATACACGCCGGTGCATAAGTGTTGCCTCCAGTACATTAGCGTTTTCCATTTATAGCCTGGTTTATTTCATTAATAAATACCCCCACACTTTCTTTAGGAAAACCGTCCCATGCTTTTATGGTTTTGCCGTTTTCATCCAGCAGCACAGTGTAGGGAAAACTGCCTGCAGGATTGTACGCTTCCGCCAGCTGATCGTTCTGGTCCTGCTGTGCCTTAGGCAGGCGGTTCTTTTTCTGCCGTGGAAAATCTGCATTCACCAGTATTAGCGATGTGTCGGCAAAAGCTTTGAATGCCGCTTCTTCAAATAGCTCATGCTTCATTCGGATACAGGGCCCGCACCAATCGGAACCCGAAAAATTCAGTAGTATATACTTCTTCTCCTTTTGGGCTTTTGTCCTGGCTAATGCAAAATCGGTTTCCCAGTCGCTTGTAAAGGCGCATAACAATACCATTACGAGCGACACGATTAATGTCCTCATTTTGTTCACTTTTTAAATTATAAGTAAGCGGAATCTTTCCTGTCTGGCCTTCCGGCAGCGATATCTTTGCTTCAGTGGCCGCAATCAATGGAATTATACACGGGGAGGTCTGAATATATCCTGTTCTTTCAGCAAAGGTGTATAGGAGGGGATGTAAAGGTTATATTCACATAACAATGGTGCTTTGTCATAATATATCGCGTGAAGCCGCGCCGGTAAAACAGTAGGTAATGTAAGACAGTGATCGTCAGCTTGTTTGAAAGGGAGCTGCATGTCTTCAGTGTAATCTCCGTCGAAAAGCTGTGGGTCCAGGTAGTGGATCCTGATGAACATGGCAACCGTGATACCGGCATTCTGGCGTTTATGTATCACATAATGCCTAATCAGCAAAGGAAACTTTAGCAGCTGATCAAGTTCTGTAGCGCCAAATATATAAACAAAAAATATCAATATTGCTGCACACCGCCTCATCTCATTAACCAAAATGAGATCAAATATAATGATTTTTTATTAGTGTGAACTTCCAGATGTTATTTCAGGTGTTGCATTATTTGTAATTTACGCCCTCCAATCTTCTAATTGGCGTAGCATGAAACGACCCGCAATAACATTACATCAGGACGAACTGGAATCCGGCATCGAGATCAGTCCGCTGGAAGACATCGGCGACCTGGCAGGTGTAGTACACCGGGACGACCATTTCATGTTTATTATTCAGCAGGCTGGCAGCTTCCTGTTAGAAGTGGATTTTTCGGAAGAACGCTTAGCCGGGTCTTCAGTTTGTTATATTGCTCCTGGTCAGGTGCACCGTTATATACGGCAAAAGAACAGCAAAGGCTGGTTTGTATTTATGGAGCCTGCCTTCATATCGAATACTTACCTGGAGATCTTCAATACTTATCTCAGCACACACCAGGTCGTTCCCATACAAAAAAGTCACGCTGTTTTTTCTTTTATCCCGGTATTCGAATCAATGCTCGCGGATCAATCATCCCCTTTTCAAAAGCAGATTGTACAGTCCTTTGCTGATGGCCTGAATGGAATGGTAGCAACGGCCCTGGTGCAATCAAAGGGTTCAGGAAGCCTTATCGGCGGACAAAAATACCACACCCTTATCCGCTTCAGACAAATGGTGCAGGCCCGTTATAAAGAGGAAAAACAAGTACAGGCCTACGCGGCACAACTGCATATCACCCCGCTTTATCTGAACGAGCTCGTAAAAGAGATCACCGGTTTTTCCGCCAGTTACTGGATCCACCAGGAGATCATGCTGGAAGCAAAGCGTCTTTTGTACTATACCAACCTGGATGTAAAGCAGATCGCCTTCGAATTAGGATATGAAGACCACGCCTACTTTTCCCGCTTCTTTAAAAAGAATGCCGGACTGACCGCCGGCGAATTCCGAAACACCAAACAATGATTTGTCCAATCATAGCCATTAAATAGCCATCGCCGGATCACTCCTGCCAATCTACTTTTGTATCCGTAAAACAATTCAATTAAAAACGATACAACATGGCAGGAAAAGATGAAGCTGTTATTGCTATCGGCAATAGCGCTGCTATTCAACAGGAACGAAGCACCCCATTGGCAAAAGTGCTGACGCCAATAGTTATCTCTGTATTTGCGGCCTATCTCACTATTGGTATAACGCTGGGTATTCTACCGGTATTTGTCAAAAACAATTTAAGATTCGATAGTCTCGTCGTAGGTCTTGTAATAGGCGCGCAATCACTGGCAACTTTGTTGACCCGTGCCTATGCAGGAAAGATCACCGATACCCGCGGCGCCAATATCAGTAACCGGCAAGGTATACTGATGGTGCTGATAGCTGGTATACTATATATGCTGGTAGGAGCAGTGAGCGGCTTCCGGCTTTGGGCCCTGGGCCTGCTCATTATTTCCAGGATGGTACACGGCGTATCAGAGAGCTTGCTCGTGACCGGCGCGCTGACCTGGGGTATTGGTCTCGTGGGACAACAAAATACCGGTAAGGTAATGACCTGGAACGGCATTGCCATGTATGCAGGTATCGCGATCGGCGCTCCGTTCAGCGTCTGGCTGGTCAATGCTTTTGGTGTTAGCCTTGCCTTCGCGTCGGTTATTGTATTGTCTTTGGTGAGCTGGCTGGCCACCGCTCAATTGCCCGTACTGGCAGTAGATCCATCTCACATCAGGCCGCCATTCTACAAAGTGATCGGGCAGGTGTACGATCAGGGCCTGGCCTTAGCCTTTTCATCTATGGGATTCGCATGTATCGCATCCTTTATTGCCCTGTTGTTTGCCGCAGAAAACTGGCACAACGCCTCTTTAGGGTTCTTTTGTTTTGGCGCATGCTATATTCTTACCCGTGTGTTCTTTGCTTCCTTCCCGGATAAGTATGGCGGGTATAAAGTAGCCATGGTCTCCTTTATGATAGAGATCATCGGACAACTATGCATAGCCTTTTCCAGTTCCGGGGTGGCAGCTATTCTGGGATGTGCCCTTACCGGGATCGGTTTCTCACTGGTATTTCCTTCCCTGGGTGTACTGGTGATCAAAAAGGTGCCGCCACAGACGCGGGGAACAGCCCTCGGCGCTTATGCCGCATTCTTTGATCTCTCACTCGGATTAGCCGGACCGGTAGCGGGGATAGTCGCCCGGTATTTTAGCTACCACGCCATTTACTTATTGGCTGCAACAAGTTGTTTGCTGGCCTTCCTGATCTTATTAATGAAACAAAACAACAAATAGCACAAAAAATGAAAATTGTATTGACAGGCTCTATCAGCCAGATCGGAAAACCGCTCACACAGGAGCTGGTGCAAAAAGGATATTCGCTTACAGTCATCAGCAGCAAAGCCGAAAGGCAGCAAGGCATCGAAGCATTGGGAGCAAAAGCGGCTATCGGCAGCATGTTTGACGCTGATTTTTTAACAGCAACTTTTAAAGGTGCAGATATTGTGTACCTGATGGAAACATTAGACGCTGCAGGCGACTCCTTTGACAAGGAGGTGGATTTTATCGCGGCTATTAACCGGATTGGCCGTAATTATAAACAGGCTATCGAACAGTCCGGGGTTAAGCAGGTAGTACACCTCAGCAGCATTGGCGCCCATATGGAAAAAGGGAACGGCTTTCTCGTATTTCATTACAATGTAGAACAGTTGTTGAAACAGTTACCGGATGATGTGGCGATTAAGTTCATCCGTCCGGTGGGTTTCTACACTAATATGTTCTCATTCATACAAACGATCCGGAATAAAGGAGCCATTATCTCAAATTACGGTGGTGATACAAAAGAGCCCTGGGTGGCGCCTTTGGATATTGCTGCTGTTATTGCGGAAGAAATGGATAAACCTTTCCACGGCAGAACGGTTCGCTATGTCGCCAGCGATGAAGTATCGCCCAATGAAATCGCTCAGGCCTTTGGCAATGCTATCGGCAAACCTGATTTGAAATGGACAGTCATTCCGGGCGAAGAATTATTGAATCGTTGGCTGGCAATAGGGTTCAACCGGCAAATAGCCGAAGGCTTTTTGGAAATCCAGGCCAGCCAGGGGAATGGTCTCCTGTATGAAGACTATTATCAACACCGCCCTGTGTTAGGGAAAGTGAAACTGGCGGATTTTGCAAAAGACTTTGCAGCGGCCTATAGCAGTGAAGCGTAAATGCTGTTAACCGCGGATACAAGGGTTGACATACCCGTGTATCCGCGGTTAATATCCAGCTCTTCTATAAAATCTGGTATATTATTTTAAATTTGCCCCAAATAGACGTAATGGAAGATTTTGTAATTGTAGTGAATCGTATCGAGGAATTGCAGTCCATCCAGGACCGCGAAGAACTGGAACGCATATTTAATAAAGCGAAGCGAACCATTGTTGGAGGTATGGACGTCATCCTGGTGAGAGAAGACCGTAGCGGCAGGCAGGAAAAATTCCAGACTTTTTCCAATGAACATGATTTTGAGGAATACAGGAAGCGGATTTTTCGCTTGCTCTGAAATTAGTGTTCCAGTCTGTTGTTTGTTATCTTCACCCCGGTGCAATGATCCAATCTTAGCAACTCATCAATCTCTTTGACCCCATTTTCACTATGAATAACATTCCCCGATAAAGTAATACCTCCCGTACTTTTTGCCGAAAACAGATCTTTACCCTTCAGCATAAACACATTATCCGTCACTGTAATATGCTGATGCACCGGCCTGCTCCCGAATTCCGTATTCTCCGGATGTACACTTATCACCGGCTCACCACACTCCCTGAAATTATTATGACTGATCTTCACATCCCTCACCATCCCAGACTCATACCATCCTGAAGCATCCCCATTAATAAACACTGCAGTCATATGCACCCGTTCAAAATTGTTATATTCAATCAACACCCTGCGCCGTGTTGTAGCGAGGATACCTCTTGTAGGTATCCTCGCTATGGTAGTATGATGTATCCACACTTCAGGTGTGGCGCTTATATTTTCTACTACATCTCCCGTTTTCACAACACCGGGCACAGCGCCCTTTAATGTCAGCACAAATTCTTTATCATTTATTCTCTCAACCCTTGCTATTTGGCCCTTATCTGCCGTTAACAGGCTGGCTGTTTGTACAAATGCTATACTATCCCGCGCGGCAAATGCATC
>Ga0209758_1001110_pt1 | contig 34723 bp, 44 predicted proteins | sample AraplaMF_Col_mMF_FD_184258 | JGI IMG/M metagenome (GOLD analysis project Ga0209758, IMG submission 184258) | Arabidopsis root microbial communities from the University of North Carolina, USA - plate scrape MF_Col_mMF (SPAdes) (version 2) | ecosystem: Host-associated > Plants > Roots > Endosphere... | reverse complement strand
TGCGCGAATGATCGAGTACGGCGCGTAGAGCCCCTTGTCCTGGGTAATGCGATCGATCTGGAAGATGATCGGGGAGCCCGGTACATAGGACATGCGGCGGATCGCCTGGTCCTGGAAGATGATGCCCCCTTCGCCGCCGGCGACGCCGCGAACGATGCCGCCATCAGGAAAGTCCTGAAAGTCGGACGATTTGATGCCGCTGGTCCAGCTGTCCGAGGCATTGAAATTGTTCAGCCCCGACCACTGGATCCGATACGGCGTCGACAGCAATCCCGACAGCACCAGGAAGCGTCCGACCACGCTGATATAGGCCGCCTGCGGCGGCGCACCGAGCGCATCGGCAAACACCGTCGACGAGGAGAGATCGAAGATTTGCAGCACCGCGTTGGCCTGCGTCGCGAACACGAAATTGCCGGTCTGCGCGAACTGCCATTGCGCCGTGGCCGAGAGCGCCGAATAGGATGCTCCACCCTTTGAGACGTCGATCCAGGTGAAGTCGATGTTGTTGAGCCGATAGAGCTTGGTGCTCGTGCCGGCGAAGGTGATGACGGTGCCGTCCGACTTCAGCGCGTAGAAAGCGCCACGGCACGGTGCCGGCAGGGCCACAGTGTACGCCGAGAAAGATGGAAACGGGCCATAGCCGTCGCCGCGCGGAATGACGTTGAGGATGTTGCGCGTCGCTTGACCTTCATAGTCACTGACGTCGGGGCGGTAGTCGCCATAGGGAAGCAGCGGCACTACTCGGTCCTCCAAGGCTCAGGGTGAATTGCAGCTGGTGTCCATGCACTCGTGGGAGCAACCGTTCCCGTCCAGGCATCGGCAGAAGGATCAAGATCAGTCCAGTTCGACATGGAAACGGTCACGTCGGGTCGCCATGCTATCGTCTCAAACGGTCGACCGACCCAAGCTTCGAAATCTCGCTCATAGCTCGATGCGGTACCTGCGACAGTGAAGCTCGTGGCACCGGCAGAAAGTGCTGTCGAGCCCGGGCTCGGGAGGCCCGACCAGATCAAACCACCGGGCGCCGCAACCACGCGGAGGAAGTTTCCGCTTGCACTGCCCGTAACCGCAAAACTCCCGAGACCGGCAGCTTCCGTCACCTTGAAGCCCGCCGCCATCGCATTGACGGAAAACGTCGCCCTCGCGACTGCCTCACTGAGATTCAGCGCGACGAGATTGCCGGAGAGGCCAAAGTTGCCGGCGCCGGACGCAAGTCCGCCGTCAAACGTCGCCGGGATCGTCGCGACCATGAAGGAGCCGATTGCTGCGGTGAGCGTGATCTGGATCGAGCCCGAGGCAACAACAGGCGGTCGCGACCGCCGATAGGCCTTCGTCCAACCGCGTCGAAAAACATATGCCATGATTTACGGCAGCTCGCGCCACTTGATGGTACCGGAGACGATTGTCGAGGCCGGAGCACCGGGGATATCGAGAACGAGAGCTTCGCCTGGCTGAATGATTTCCCGATCTTCGGGCGCCGGCAGATATTGCCAGGGCGTAAGCACGTTCCATTGCCAGGCGGCGAGCACGGCCGGCGTACCGGACGTCGTCGCCTGTGCCGTGTCGTTGGTGCGTGCGGTGGCAACTGATGTTCGGGTATCGCCGGAATCGACTGCGTACGGTGTCGGCAGGCTTCCGCCCGATCCCGATGTGACAGTTGCCGGCAACCTCTTCAGTCGCAGGCGTATCTCGGCCGGCGCCGTCACGCCGCCGGCGGACAAATCGATTTCGTGAAGCTCGATGCCATTGGCGGCGCCCGCTTTGAGTGAAAAGACGTCCTGCACCGCCGCGATCGTCACGTTCTCGAACATGGTTGAGTAGACTCGTTGTCCCAAGGGTCACCTCCGCAACAAAGGACGTGTGAATTTTCCAGGAATGATCGACGGGCCAGGCGTGAAACTGAGAACGACGACACCGCTTCCGCCCGTCCCGCCCGTTTGGGTGTTCGAGCTGCCGAAGCTTGCGCCGCCGCCACCACCGCCAAGCCCATTGGTGCCGTTGCCGCCGTTGCTACCGCCGCCGATCGGGCCACCTGCACCACCCCCACCAGAACCGCCGGAGCCAGGATTGCCGCCGAGATAGAACCCGCCACCACCGCCGCCGCCGTAAGTGATGGAAGCACCCGTGATCGAATTGGCGAGACCACTTCCGCCATTGCCGCCCATACCGCTCGTGTTGCCACTTCCGCCGGAAGTGCCTGCGCCACCACCGCCGCCGCCGGCATCGGTCCCGCTCGAACCGCCGCCGCTGTGACTACCGCCGGCGTGAACGTTAACGCCGGTGCCCCCGGCGCCAGCGCCGAAACCCGACGAGCTTCCGCCGCCGCCACCACTGCCGCCCGTAGTCGGACCCGCACTTTGACTGCCGCCGCCACCACCACCGCGCACTGTTGCAAACGCGCCGAACAGCGAATTGCCGCCGGTAGAGCCCGCCGACGATCGGGAAGAGCTGCCCACGCCGCCTGCGCCGACGGTGACCGAAATCGCTTTCGTCCCTTGCGCGAGTGCCGTGCTGCCAGGAACAACGTCTCCCGCGCCGCCGCCGCCTGCACCGTCCGAATTGCCCCCGCCACCACCGCCTCCACCGCCTCCACCGACTAACAGGAACGAAGTCGAGTAGACGAAACCCGGCACGTTCCAAGTTGCCGTGCCCACGGTCGAGAAGGTTTGCACCGTGGCGAATTCGTAGACGACACCGGGAATGAGGAGGCCTGGGAACCACGATGGCGTCGGCAAGTCCCAGATCAAAGGGGCAGGTCCGATGTCGAACAGCTCCGACCAGAACCTCAGCGCGCGTACCAGATCGTCGAAAACACCCTGCCAAAGAATCGAACCGCCGATGCCGCGCGCGACGATCTTGTAGCGGGTCAGATCGCCTTGCGGCATCCACCACGTCGGATTGCTCGGCTGAATCGGTTGGTCTGTCGGAAGCACGATGCGCCGCGCGCGGTATTCGGTCCCGATATGATCGATGATCACGCGCCCTCGCTCATGTGATCGTCAGGACACCATTGACCTGGTCCAGATCAACGGTGAAGGTATTGCCATTGGTCAGCGTGAGCGGCACGCCATAATCCCACCAGCCAATCAGCGGCTTGGTCGGCGACGTCGAATTGTAAAGCACCGCGTATTGAAACGGCCCAATCGAGCCTCCCGAGGCCGTCCACGCCGGATCGGTGCCGCCGACAAATTTGAACGTGCCCGTCGTTTGCGCGCCCGTGATGGTGCCGATGCTGTTGCCGCCGGCGGCATAGCCGTTGCCTACCGCAAGATCCGCCGGCGCGTTGTAGACCGAGTTGGTGGCAACCGGCGCCGTGTTGGTCAGGTAGACCTTGTAGACCTGCGCCGTTCCGGTCTTCATGTCATGCAGCGCGTTTGCGACATCCTGCACGAAACAATGGAACTTGTTGAAGCTTGCCATTGTCGCCTCCTAGATGACCTGTCCGGAAACGCGCACCGTCATCGGCCCCGCGTTGAAGGTCGATGTCAGCCCGAGATTGTTCAGATCAGCGAGCGCCGACGTGAAACCGAGACCCCAGGTCTGGATGCGCGCGTCTTCCTTGATGTACGGAGCTGATTCCAGCAGCGCGCCGTAAAGATAGAGATCGGGCGCCATGGTCAGCAGCCAATTGGTGCCGCTCGACGTAAGCGCGGGTACATTCTGCCGATAGACCATTTCGATGGTGTAGGCGGCATCCGGCGTCGGCGCGAGCTCCAGCTCGTTGCCGAACACGGTGAAGTAACGCGGCTGCGCGGCGACGTTCGACGTCGCGAAGCGGTACTCATCCATCTGCGTCCCGGACTTGAATTCGAGGCACGGCTTACCCGTCACGCTCGACAGCCGAACCCGGCGCATGGACTGAAAATCAGATGGCAGCGAGATGAACTCGGGCTCGTTCGAGCCGAGATCGACGAGCGCGGTCGCCCGCTGCTCCATCTGCCGCACGAACAGCTGGCGGTTGAACTTGGCTTCCGCCAGCTGGACGAAGGTCGGGATCCGCGCGATCAGCGTGGCGTCCTGGTCGCGTGCGAGATATTCGGTCACCGCGGATTGCAGTGAGGTGTAGTCGGTGATCTGTGTCACGAGAGCTCCGCTGACCAGCCGGCCTGCAATTTCGGCCTGTCGGTTCGCAAATAGGCCCAGTCGGGATCGTCGAGCTTCCTCTGCACGATTGCGTCGAACTCGGGCGTGAACAGCCGCAACGAGGTGTTGCCCCTGGCATGCTCCTCGTTGAGCCATTTGACGTAGATCACGTTGGGAATGCGGGCGACGTGACGCCCCCATTCGCTGCGCTGCTCGTCAACTCGCGCCTGTTTGTTCCATTCCAGGATCGGCGCCACATCCTGGATATGCTCGATCGCGAGATCTCGGCCGTTGCTGTCGAGATGAGGTCGGATCAGGACACCCTCCATCAGGACATCTCCGTGATCCACAGCGTGCCCGCGGTCGCTGTAACGAGGCCATTGGTGGCGGCCTTCAACGCGGCGATGCGCTGACCGGGACTGACGGTAACGTATTCGACGACGTTGGCCGGAAGGTATGGATCCGAGGCGGTCGCGGTCTGTGGGCCATCCCCGATGCGGTAGCTGCAGCCGGAATTGGCGACCAGACGGACCTGGTAGGTCTCCGATCCGAACGCGTTGGTGGCGCCGACACTGCCGTCATAGGCGATCGTCTGCGTCGGTCCGATGCGCGACGAGTTTTGCTTGGAGAAGAACGGCATGTCAGGCGGCCCTCACTGAGATCGAGAAATGCATCGGAACGGCCGCACCTGAGGCCCCCGAGGGCGTCAGCACGATCACATCGTCCTCGTTGAGATAGGTCGGCGACGGCGGCACGACCGAGAACAGCTGGCCGGCCGCGGATCCCGCCTGCGTCACGGTGAAAGTTGCGAGCGTCGTTGCATTGGCCGCGACGGTGACGGTGCCGTCGGTGGTGGTAATCGGGCCGCCGAGAATGCCCGTCACCTTGAGCAAGCGGCAGCGGAAGGGAGCACGGACATAGGCCGCGACGGGGCTTGCGCCGCAGGATGGCGTATAGGCCGTGAGATCGGCGGTATTGAGTGGGCGATTGCCGGGAAGCGGCATCTTGGGTCTCCAAAAATAAGGAGCGACCCGAAGGCCGCCCCGAGGTGGGAGGAGTGATGGTGATCGCTCAGGACGTGGTGTTGTCGAACACGCCGCCGGAGGCCTTTTCATTGCGAGCGACCAGGGCGTATTCCGCCAGGATCTGCCGACGATCGGAGTCGCCGGTCTTGGCGAGCGGGATCGAGATCATGTTGCGGCCGTTGAGATAGGCGACGGCCCATTTGTCCAGCTCGAGCACCAGCACGTCGCGCGGACGCTGGAAGCGGTTGGCAGTCACTTTGAGCTTGCCGAAATCGGACTCATAAGCGTCGACCGACGCGACGATCTTCTTCGATTTCGCTTCCTCGATAGCGGTGGAGCGGCCCGTGAAGGTCGAGAACACCTGCTTGTTGAAAGCGCCCGTCATGATAGTGCCGGGCTTGCCGCCGTTGCCCCAGATCGAGGACAGCACGGTCTTGAGCCGCACCTCGGTGAAGGCGAGCTGGGTTCCGTCCGTTCGCGTGCCGGTGCCGTCGGCGGCCGCCGGGTCCGCCGCGCCGCCTGCCGTCCCTTTCGAGGTGTTCGAGACAATCCAGGAGAGCACGGATGCGGTCTTGCGCGGGGTCGTCGTGTTGCCAGCGACCTTGGCCTGATTGGTACCGCACAGGATGGTTTCGAGGTCGCGTTTGAGCTCGAGACCCTTCAGCATCTCCTGGTAGGCGAGCTCGTTGTCACGACCGGCGTGATCGACCGCCTGCTGCGTGCCCGACACCCGCGCGACCTTGTAGGAGATCTGGCAGAGATTGCCGAGCCGGACCGTCGGCGTGGTCGTGGTGGTGTTGGGATCGTCGCCCTCGAGCTGGGCGTTGCTGTTGTCGGCCGGCGCGAGTGCCTGCGTCTGCCATTCGTGATTGACGGCAGATGCCTTCTCCTTGTCGACGCCGCTCATGAACGGCGTGTCGACGGGGTCGATGCGATAGATCATATCGCTGAGATCTTCGCGGTTGCCGACCGCGGAGTAGGTGACGAAGGTTGAAGTCGGTAGAGTCATCTATGTTTTCCTAGAGAGAGCCGACGCACGGGCTCGAGCACAGACATTCGCCTGCGCAGCCTGACGCGGCACAATTGCTTCGTGATACGTGAGGTCACGATCTTGCGGCCCGATGGCGCGGAAACGATGTCCGGTTCGGCTTGCAAGATCTCATTGGCCGGGAGCCTGTGCCGCAAAGCACAGGGGCGGCGTCGACGCTATTTGCGTCGTTCCTGATCGGGCGTTCAGTACCGAACGCGGTAAGAACTGAGATAGCGGATCGGCGCGCTCGCCTGGTTGGGCCACGCAGGTGGAACGGGCTCGTTAGGATCAAGACCTTGCGCCGAGAAAGCGGAGACGCCGTTGCCATCGCCAATTCCACCACGGCGCTGAGGTTGTCCATCGCGACCATAGTCGGCGAATGCAGCCGGAGGCTCGATTTTGGCACTGCCGTTGGCGAAGCCAAGGCCGATGTTGCGATAGTTGTGCCAGGAATTTCCATAAGGCGCACTGACGTCCACCGTCCCCGGCGGCATGCTCGCCGCGGCACGCTTGTTCACGTCTCCACCACCGACCTCGACAAAGAGTTTTGGCAGCCCGGCTCGCCCCGTGACGTAGCCGACGTGATACGACGCGGCGCCCTTGAATGCGGGAACGAAGGAATCCCTCGGCACGCCCCATTGCGCATGCCGCTGCAGGTCTTGCGAGCCGCCTTGCCTGAACGCCGATCTCATCTCGGCCAGTGCTTGGCCAAGCGAAGCCAAGCCTCCGGTTTCGTCGCCGAGCGAGGCGCCCCATCTGTCCGCGATGTCCTTTGCGAAGTCGTTCGCACCCGCCTCGCTGTAGTTCGCGGGGACAATCAGATAATTGTTTGGATTGGCCGACTTTCCTTCCGCTTTATTGCCTCCCGAGGCGTCGGAATAGAGATAGGCACCTTGCGACCCGCCCGGCGTAGGATCCGCGACATAGGCTCCATTCCGCATCAAGAACTTGGCAGGCGCGTAACCATTGAGCCTGCTGTTGCGATCTTGAGTACCGACATAGAAAATCTGATCTGGCATTTGCTTCTTTCCGGCAACAGCGAACAGCCGATCGACACGCGATCGGCACTGTCGCGCCTTCTACTAAGATTGCTCACTTGCTCATGAGCCGTGGAGTCGATGCCGGCGGCATCTCTCCACACAATGTCGCGCTTCTGCAGGACGAATCCGCAGACCGCGCAGACGAAGCAACGATATCAATATCTTGCGGGTCCGCGAGTATACCCGGACCACTTCGTCAGAGTTCAGGCTATCAACCGCCGCGCAGCAACTCGGATGGAATGACGACTTCGTAGAAATCGCCAAGGAAGTGCCGTCCAACGACGTTCTTCTCCAGCAGAGGTCTTGTCGCGAGGCGCTGCTCCATGGCTCGTCGCCACTCCGGCGTCCGTTCCGACAGCGGGGAGGCAATCTCTCCGCTTGGATCATAGAAAATTTGGGTAAAGACTGTGCCTCGATCCGCCCCTCCGCAAACTCCAAAAGTACGCTGAGTGCCGGTCTCGGTGAATTGAAAGAGCTCGCAAGTCGACAGGTATGCCTCGGCTGACCGGGCTTGAATACCAAAACCCTGAGCTGCAAGCCAAGGAAGCGGTGCTTGAGCGAACGGTGGCGCGAAGAACATCCATGCCCAGGCCGCAACGAAAATCGCCGTCTGTCCCCATCGCCGGCGGACGATGGCGCTCAACGTGAAGAAGAACAGGAAAAACCAGCATGCCCAACGCAGATCCCATAGCGCGTCAGAGACTGCGGGAAGCGGGTAGATCAGAAACGCCGCGAGATAAGGACACGCAAGCGCGAAAGCCAACATGAACCACTTCATAACGCCAATGGCGACGAAGAGCCCATTGCTTCCGGCACCTTCGGCCGGAGAAACAGATGCCGAACTTGCTAGATCCATATTCACGTCCGGCATTCATCGGGCTCCAATTCGGCTCTCACCATTCATTGACGGACCAGGAACAATGTCAACTCACCTTTTAGTTGTGCAGAAATCGTGCAGACTAAATGATCCCGAACCGCTTCCGCCGCTCCGCCGTTTCCGTGAGCTCCTTCAGCTCGGCACGCGCGAGCTTGCCGTTGGCGACGACGCCGGCGAGATGATCGCGCACCTTGCCGACGATGTTGATCGCCAGGAAGAGCTTCTCACGGCCCGCAGCATCGTCGACCGTTGTCGCGCGCCAGGCAGCGATGTAGCTCTTCTCGAGCGAGTCGAAGGATTCGCTCAGCAGTTCATCGTCGAGGAGCGCCTCCGCGCGAGCCGCCCGCGCGGCCGCCCTCTCAAGTGTGCCTTCGTCGGACATAGGTTTCCTTCTCGTCGTTCGCGCGTTGCTGGTTCATATCGTGGGCACTTCGGATGCGGCGAGATCAAACGACCGCCCTTCGAAGACCGAATGTTGCGGGCAGACTTATCGAGAACTTGCCGTCCCGGGCGATTTTGACCGCCACCGGCCGTCCAGCAACGCCGCATTGCATCGGGCAATGTCCGGCACTGGGGAGCTATCGTCAAAGATCGCCGTTCCGTGCTCGTAGACCAGGAAGCCCTTCCGCCGGTCTGTGTAATGCGCCATCCGATCCACAAACCAGCCTGGCGCTTCCGCGCGGATGAGCCCTCGCCAACTGGGGGCAGGATATTTCATGCTTTGGCTTCCGATATAGAGATCGAAATGTCGGCATATCGTACCTGAACCTACGAAGCGTACCTTTGATTTCGCCGCTGAGACGCTCGCGCTGGCCAACCAAATCAGGGAGAACGGATCAGAAGCGACGGCATAGTTAGATCCTTGCCGTTCAGCGCGAGCTTGACCCGACACCCACTCCACAGCCACACAGTAAAATAGTTCGGGTCTGTCGCCATTTCCAGCATACCTTCCCTGTCATACAGGACCGTCAGCAACAGCGAAGCCTTCGGCGAAAGAACAACCTCTTCAGCCCAGGGCTCCACGATCACCGTCAACGGTTCGGGGTGATCGTTGGTTATGAGATACTTCGTGGTCGCATCTGTCATTCGAGGCTCCGCAAGATGTTTGCCAGTAGCGCTGCGCGGTGAGCTGCCGAGGTATTGGATGGAAATTCGCGAGCTACACCTTCGTAAAACTTCTGGAAAGCAGCCATAGATCGGGAGGTCACGCCGGCTGATTTGAGATTAGATAATATTTCGGCAGTCGCTTCGGTAGAAGCCCTACCCGATTCATCCAATCCTTGTACGAAACCGGCAAGTCGCTGAAAGTCCTTTCGCGTCAATCCTTCGAGCAACGTGGCTTCCGCCCCACTGATGGCTTGTCTGGCGGCGCTGCCCGCAGCAGCTCTATCCGCCCCTGAGATTGTTGACCCAGCGGCACGTATCGGTGGGCTTGCCAGCGTCCGGCCCAATCCAGCGCCTTCCATCGTAGCGGGTACTAGAGTCTTTGCGGCGCGTACCCCTGCCCCCAACCTCGTACTGGCGCCCAAAGTGGCTATTCCGAGGATGGCGTCTGCGAGCGCCTCTGCTCCGTAAAGCGTAGCGGCGCCATAATGTCCTTGTCGGAACTGCTGTTGGGCTAGGCCAGAATGGTAAGCACCAGGCACCAGAGTGTTGATGGTGCCTTGCAACATGCCCTTCCCAAACGACGAGCTATCGCCACCATCCGCAGACCCAGACGCGGAAGTCGGGTTGTTGAAACCACTTCCTGCATTGCCACCAGCAACGCTGCCGCTCGATCCGACGGGGATGTTGCCACTCGCTGGTCCATTGACAGCAGGCTGACCGACTCCCGTTGCAGACTGTTGCGGTTGGGTTTGCGACGCTAGTTGAGTCTGGGGCTGTTGAACCTGCGCCTGCTGGACCGTGCCGCTATCACTGAACGGATCATGGTCGACCGGAATGAGAGAGACAATTCTCAAAGTCCGGCTGATGCTCGACCGGCACCAGAGAATAATCAGCCATGATGAACGACCAGCAGATATTTGCCGGGCCGGTTGGGTCCGGCAGATAATGGTGGCCATCTCTCGCCTTGCGTGCGCCCGGCGGATATGACCTCTGCGCTTTCCCCCTTTTCGATCGCCGCCTTCAGATGCGTCTCCAGCACCGACATCTTGGCATCGAGGGCGGCCTTGATCTTGGCGAACCCGATCTCCCCTTGCGTCTTGACCTGAAGATGGATCGCGTCGTTCTGCGCCTTCTGTTGCTGGAGCTGCGCCTGATGCGGGGCGAGCGCGGCGCTGACCTGCGCCCGGCATCTCTCCGGCAAGGTTCAAATGGGCAGAGTAAACCGTCCCACAACAACCGGTGACTCAACATCCAGATACAGATGTGCGCGGGCGTAAAGACCGATGACATGATGACCGGCTTCGCCGTTGTCGTCACTTGGACGCAAAAGCACCTCCGTGGGGAAAAAGCCATGCTTCATCGCATCCATCGACAGCTGCCGTTTACTCTCCTCAAAGAACGCGCCATCGACGAGGCCGTACACCGGCCCTCTGAAGTTGACGACGAAGTTACCGTCGCGCATCGGCCTGACCGAAAAGTCGGGCATATGCGTCACGACGTCCAGCAACGCCGCATTGCATTTGACGATGTCCGGCTCGGGGAAGCTGTCATCAAAGACAGCAGTGCCATGCTTGTAGATCACAAAACCCTTCTGCCGGTCCGTGTAATGCGCCATCCGATCCACAAACCACGCCGGCGCTTCCGTGCGAGTGATCCCTCGCCAGGTGGGCGCAGGATATTTTTTCATGCCTCGGTCTCCGACACATCTTTGTTTTGCGCCGACAACATCGCGCGAATTAAAGCAACCGTCCTTCGGATGGCAGACATGGTGCTGGCGTCCGGCTCGCGGCCCACATGGTTCCACGACCGTTGCTCCATAAAAAGGTGCGCCCGAAGCCGCACTAGGCCGCTCTCGGCTGACAAGGTGTCCAGCTTCCGCCGGTCAACCTTGTATGGGTTGTCCTCGGACGGATCAAGAGTCAGCGCGAAGCGTCCAATGTCTGACCAGGGCGCTGATTCATTCGGCACATCGGACAGCTTGAGGCTCTTCGACGGAATGAATTCTGGAAATAGAGATGACGGCATGTCGTACCCTTGACCTACGGAAGCGTACCCTTGATTTCGTCCGGCGAGATGTAGTGCGGAACCAGGTGTTCGCTTTCCCCAAATTGACTGAATGGGTTTGGAATTGCGCGGCCCGGCGCCAATTGCAATTTGTAAACCGCGCCGTTCGAGAGGGGAGCAAAATCCCGGGCGGCGTCAGGATCCGGGGTGACGGAGATATATGGAGACGGTGGATCGTAGCTATTACGCGCGTGATTTTTCATCAAATCATTCATGTCTCCCTTTGCCAAGACCTCTTCGGAGTGAGCCTGGCCTCCCACTTGTGCGGCGTGCGACCGGAACTCCGTCTTGCCAGCTTCATCGCCTCTATAAAATATTCGTGGCGCGTTCTCCGCCGCGTGCCCGAGCGTCGCACCTTCTTCTTTCGCCGCGACGGACGCGGCGCCTTTCGCACTCACGCCTCCGACGCGACTGAGGGCGCCGAGCACACCGAGCGTACCACCGGCGAATCGGAAAGGCACCTCTAGAGGAGTTCCCTCAGCCAGTTGGCCTCCGGCCTCACTTCCCAAGCCACCCAACACAGCCGCCCCGACTTTGAGAGGCACGCTTCCAGGCGCCACATAGGAAGCGGGATTGCCGAGAAATTCACCGATTGATGCACCGAATTGTCCCGCTCGGCCTTCCGGCTTGTGCATCGGTCCGGTGACTTCCTTCTCGAGAATCTGCATTCCCTGTTGGGGAGTCGGCGCGTCGACGTCTTGCCCCATCTCGGCCTGCGTGGCGCGTCCCAATGCGCTCGCCGCGCTATTGAAGCCAGAGACGACCCCGCGAGGGATGGACCTGAAGAAGTCGCTGGCCCCTGCCTTGAAAGCAGATCCGGGTTCTGTTGTAGCCCCGCCAAGTGTCGGTGCGCTGGATCGGCCTGCTCCCCTCGTCTGCGCCTGCTGGGACTGCGCCGGCTGTGTCTGCGCCTGTTGAGCCTGCGCCAGCTGCACCGGCGCCCCCGGGATCGCGCCGCCATCACCGAACGGATCATGGTCGACTGGGACGAACGAGACGTTTTCGAAGTCCGGCTGATGCTCGACCGGCACCAGGGAATAATCAGCCATGGTGGACGACCAGCAGATATTTGCCGGGGCGGTTGGCATCAGGCAGATAGTGGTGACCGTCCTTTGCCTTGCGTGCTCCCGGCGGATAGGAACGCTGCACTTTCCCGGCTGCGATCGCCGCCTTCAAATGCGTCTCGAGCACCGTCATCTTGGCGTCGAGCGCGGCCTTGATCTTGGCGAGCTCGATCTCCCCTTGCGTCTTGACCTGGAGATGAATCGCGTCGTTCTGCGCCTTTTGCTGCTGCAGCTGCGCTTGATGCGCGGCGAGCGCGGCGTCGACTTGCGCCCGCGCTTGCACGGCGAGCAGTTTCGGATCGGGCGGCGGCTGCGGGGGCGCCGGCGGCGGATGCAGCAGCTGTCCGGTTTGCGGATTGACGGCCATGGGATCATTGAAGAACTGGTCGGGATTCCTGTGTCCCATGATCCGCGTCAGCTCTGCGGCGGTATTGTAAAGCTGCTGGTCGCCAACGAGGTTGATCTTGCCGCCGGCGAGCAGCTCCTTCTGCACGTTCGCAATCGCCATGGTCTGGGCGAATTGCTGGGCCTTGCCGCCAGAGCCGAGGCCGACATTGATGGTCATGTCGTCGCGCGTCTTCCAATTGCGCGGATTGACATCGACCCAGGCGTTGCGGAGCCGCACGATCTCCTGGCGCTGACCGTGCTTGTGGATCGTCCCGTGCAGCAGGGCGAAGATGTCGCGCACGCCTTCGGCCATGATGCGCGCGATCAGCTTGATCCGCATCTGCGAGGCCGAGAACACCTGCGCGACCGCGGTGGCCGACTGGTTCTGCAACGCGTTGGCATCGATCCCCTGCGCCTGCTTGCCGAGGCCAGTGCGGCTCTCGACCTCGGCATCGACATATTGCAGCATCGGATAAATCGACGTGGTGATATCAGGCACCACCTGCCAGTTGAGCCCGCCCGCCGTCTTGGTGCGGACCACGCCTCCCGGCCGCGACACCAGGAGATCGTCCAGCGTATTCGGCCCGGCGTTCTGCTCGGCCACCTCGACGCGCGGATTGTTGTGCAGATAGAGATTGTCGAGCGCGCCGCGTTTCAGCGCGGTCTTCTCCCGCTGCAGCGGCATCACGAGATCTGCGATCGAGCGGCCGAAGAAGCGGTGCGTCACCGGCACCGGCGTGGTGGTGGCGAACGGAATCTGGTCGAACGGCGTGATGCAGTCCTTGCCGTCCTTGCGCAGGATCTCGGCCTGATCGCCACCGGTGATGACCTGGTAAAGACAGGGGCGATCAGAGCCCTCGTAGTCCATGCGGACATAATGCTCGGTGATGCGCACGAGCCGCGCCGCCGCATTGGTGCTAGCCCCGCCCCCCGTCGCGGAGAGATGCTCTTCCACGGTGTCGCGCGCCAGAGTCTCGATCTCGGTCGTGCCGGTCTGCGGCCGCAGCGCCTTGATCTGGCTCGCGTCGAAACCTTCGGCGATCAATTGCGCCTCGGTCTTGGTGACGACCTCGTGGAAGCAATAATTGCAGTCCCGGATGCTGCGCGCACCGCGCTCGATGCCGAATTCTTCCGGAGGCACGCCCATCACCCGCGCCTGAGCAAGCTTGCGCGTGGTGACGATGGTGACGTCATGCGTGACGAGAGAGCCCATCGGCGCTGAAGGCGCCGGGGCTAGCAAGGGAACAGGCATGTGAATTTGAACTCTCGGGTTTTGGCGCGCATGAGCAAGCGGCCGAAGAGCAGCAGCGCACTAACAGCCGCTGTTGCGCATGTAGTCCTGGATCACGCCCAGCAGGGCAAGGCGGCGAGGCTCCGCCGTCGTCCGATCTCGGCTACAGGAATGAAAAAACCCGCAGCGGGTTCTCCGCGCGGGTCGATGTGAACTCTTTCGATGATGTCACTTTAGAGGTGATTTGCCCGACGCGTCAAGGCCATTTCTGATTTTCCTATTTAGATCGGCACGCGGCTCGGCAGCTAATAGCCGTTGTTGCGCATATATTCCTGGATCATGCCGAGCAGGCCGCCTGCCGGCGCCTGATCGGGACTGGATGTATCGACGACTGCGACTGATCGGCCGCCTAGGACAGCGGCAGCATCTCGCACAGGGGCCCAAACGCGCTCTTGATTCCGATCTGCTGTAATTCACCGCCCGGCGCACTCTTTCCCGGATCTGCTGGAGCAAACGGATCTGTTGAACCCGGCGTCATGGGAACATGAGCACTATTGATCGAATCCGGCGTGGCCGGGGGCGGAAGCATAATATTGTCTGTTATGCCCAAGTTGCCTGCGTCTGCCGCATGCTGAAGCTGCTCGATAGTCCGGTCGATCAATTCAATTACGGATTTTAGGATGACTCCGAGTGTCGTAAGGCAGCACAATTATCGTCAGCCTCAATCCGAACGCCTCGATGTCCGCGCTACATACTTGATCAAACCGACACGCAACTGAGCCTGCGTCCTTGGCGCCTCGAACCTCAGCGCCAAAATCAACGTCGTAATCCTCTGCCCAAGACTGACTGCTCGATACAAGCAGACAAAAGAAGAATGAGATCAAAGTACCTAACCAAGGGACGCATCGCCCAGAAGCATCGACTTCGGAGCGCTCGCCACAGGCGAGCTGCTCCTTGACGATACAATATTGGCCTTCCGCCATGCTTCACCTGCTCATTCATCGGGAACGTAGCGTTGATGGGCTTGTACGACGACGTCATGCGGCTTCAGATAGGAGAGCCGCACGTCGATATGATGAATTGGCCTGGTTCCATAATCGGGACCATCTCGCGGGACATATCGCTGATCGCTTCGAACCCAGCATTCGCCGGAGTAGCTGCATTCTTTGCTGGGCGCCGGCGCGCAACACAGGCCCAGCGCTTCCGCATCATCGCGAGAGATATCCTTGGTAGAGATCTGCTCGATGATGAACTTTTTTGTCACCTGATTCAGACGTTCGACGTCGTGGTAAGCGTTGGTGCTAAGGAATTCCGCCAGCCGCCCTTTGCCCGACCCCTCCGTATTGAGGTCGATGCGAGGCCACGGCCCAGATCAAAAGCATCCAGAGGTCATGAGAGCGACCGCAAACAACAGCGCGCTCATGATCACAAGTCTCGGGGTTTGATTGGCTCTTTTGCCGAGGGATGCTTGTATCCATGATATCTCCATTGGTTACCGGACCTGTTGCACTCTCCGCTCTGTGCAGAGCCCCCGAAGCGAAGCTCCTGGCAGCGCTCGCGCCATGATTCCGAGAGTGTTGAAGTGCCGCTACAATCTGTGATACCAATAGAACACAACAGGAACATCGTCAACAGAATGCATTCCATGTCAATCCAGGGAGCGTCATCTTCCGCCGTCAGGATTGTTGCGCATGTAATCCTGGATCATCCCGAGCAATCCGCCTGCCTGCGGCACCAGTTTCGATGGATCCGTGCCGGGCGCGCCGGAGGTCGCCACGGAGAAGTCGTCCGTTCTCGCCGTTGGTGCGGAAGCGTATCGAAGCGCCGGTGCGCCGACGTCGAAAACGCTCGAACGGTTCGCACTCTGCCGCGACGGATCAGTTGCAAGCGTCGGCCCTGCCGGAACGATCGCACCTGCGGCGTCGACGGTCCAGTTCTCGGGGTGCGAGAGAATGTCTTTGATGAGCAAACCTTGAAGATAAGCGCCGTGCGCGGCCCATCCCCCTGCGAGACTCCCTGCGGGCGCCAGCGCCAACGCGCCCGCAGTTGCTCCATAAGGACCACCGACAGCCTCTCCGCCAGTTATTCCCGCCGCGGTCCCGAGGACACCGCCCCAGGTTTTTCCCGCTCCAACGAGACCATCATGGAGAATGTCGCCGCGAGAAGGCGGGTCATATTGCGAAAGCCGCTTCGACAACTCTCCTTTTCCGAACATTGCCATCAGGCGAACCAGCAAATTATCGACAGCCATTCCATTCCACCCATGTTACGACTTCAGGCCAGAGATCAGCGAGATTGAACATGCCGCCACCCCCGGGACGAGAAAGTGCGGGCCGACTGAAAACCGCCCTCAAGCACTCCGCGATACTCGCCCTCCTGGCGACTTTCGCGTACGTCATGTATGGAGCCGAGGCGCCAGGAAAACTGCTTCTCGCCGTCGCGGCGACGCTCTCAGGCCTCGCATTCCTCAGAGTCTTCGGACGCACCGAGAGGAAGTAGCGGCTGGTCCGCACGACCAAGTCGCGCTTCCTGTTCCAGCCGCTCCTTCGCTCAGGAGGCGGCCTGCGATTGATCCTGCGGCTCGCTGATGTCATGCACCGTGTGCGCGACGATCTTCATTGCCCCGTTCGACTCCGCCACGTCCTGGGCGAGCAGCGCGAACTGGTCGTCGGTGAGATCGTAATAGGTCTCGCGGCTCTCCTCCTCCCGCTCTTCCCACCAGACCTTGACGACGCCGACCTTGGAGAGCAGCGCGTCCTTGATGAAGCCGTACAGCACCATGAAGCCGGGGTTCTGCTGCATGAAGACGTGATTGACGTAATCGGTCTCCTGCTGCGCGGCGAGGACGTCGTCCGGGCCGACCGGCTCGAAGCGCACGACCTCGTCGGAGCCGGCAAAGATATCCATCAGCTGCGGCATCAGGCCTTCGATGGCGTCGGCGACGTCGGTCGACACCGCACGCGAACGCCCGTCCTGTGCCGGCATGTCCTTGCGCATATCGCCGAGATAATAATCCATCGCATCGGCGCGCTCCTCCGCAAGACGTGCCGCCGACATCGCAGCAAGCGCGTTGGCCTTCTCGGAGGCGAGCATCGCCTTCACTTCGGAGATCGACATCTTTGGCATGAATGACCTTTCCAATGGGCAACTCGCGCGCAGCGATAGACTGGCGTCAAATTCGGCCAGCGCGAGAATGTAAAATGGTCGGATCCAGTGATCGTCGCAGCCGGAGCGCGACACCATCGACATCGCCTGGACCCGGCACGAACGTGGCCATCACGGCGCCGGTTTGCGTGTCAATCGACGAATGTCGCGCCTTGCAAGAGGGCATGAACGAGTAGCCCGACTGCCAGCAGCCCAGTGAGGCAGAGGCCCAATCCGATCCAGCCCGCCGCAGCCTGCTGCAATACGATCCGTCCGTTATCGTCGCGGCGGTAACCGGGCCAGCGCAACGGGCGGGGGGATGCGGCGAAAGGCTCCGCAGAAATCCAGCCGAACGAAAGCAATGGCAGGACGGCTCGGGCCGCCGAGTATCCGATGATCTCGATCAGAATTCCCAATGGCGACATCGCAGCAACTCACGCAGCGGCAGAAAGATACATCACTTAGAAGGTAGCATGAACACGTGTCAACCACAGGTTTTGTCCCGGCGACAAGCCGCACTCACACCCACCCCTGCTCCGCATAGCGGATCGGCCGGTTGAACGCGGCGACCCTGCCCGGCTGCTCATAGCAGATCGCCATCAGCCCGAGCGCATCCGCAGCGTGGCTCGACCAGTCGTGCTCGGGCCCGAGCCCGATGTTGCGCGTCTCGTCCTTGCGCTCGTGATAGAAGCCGAGCGCTTCGCGTCCCGGCTCCGTCGTCTCTTCGTTGAACCAGAGCTGCGGTGCGAGCCGCCGCAGTGCCTCGATCCGCATCATCGCCGCGCCCGGCCCCTGGTTCTTCACCGGTGGCTCGACGGCAAAGCCGGCTTCGCGCAAATGATCCTCATAGCGCTTGCCGGTGATCGCGCTCGTGGCAACACCGTCATGCGGCAGATAGAGCACGGCACTGTCGTAACCGCGCGAGCGCAGCCAGTTGACGTGAAACGCGAGCACCTGGCCGACGCTCTCGTAGTAGTCCAGCACGCGAATTTCGTTTCCCGCCCACTGCACGATCCAGATCGTGAACGCATCCGCGGCCGCCCCGGCGCCGCCGATGTCGATGAAGGCGCGCAGCGGCAGCAGCGGATCGGCGGAGACCTTCCCGATCCGACCCTGCGCGCGCGCCTCCGACAGCAGCGAAGCAAAATAGGCCCCCTCGAAGGCGCGCGCATAGTCGCCTTCCCAGATGTGATCGTAGCGCTCCGGATAGAGCTTCTGATCGAGCAGCCGCTCCTCCTCCAGCACTTCGGGAAACCAGGGATTGTCGCGCCAGTTGGCTTTCACCACCAGCGCGCCGTCGGGCCGACGGGTGCGCAGGAAATCGTCGATCGCATCGCTCTTGCGGCGCGGATTCCAGCTCGCCCACAGCTCGGAGTCCTTGGCCCGGATCGTCGGCCGCAGCAGCGCCAGGCTGCGCGCGCTCAAGCTTTGCGCCTCGTCGATCCAGGCAATGCGGAATCCTTCCAGGGACTTGATCGAGTCCGCCGTGTGATCCTGCAATCCGCGAAAGATGATCAGCCCGTCGCCGGGCGTCTCGATCTTGTCGCTGAACAGCTTGAAACCGTGACCGAGCCCGAGGCTCGCGATCTTGCCCTCGATCAGCCGCTTGGACGATTGCGCCAGCGTCCGCTGCGCCTCGCGGATGCACACCGCGAGCGTGCCGCGCTCGGCCTGGCAGGTCTCGACCAGGAGCTCGCCGAAGAAATGCGACTTGCCCGAGCCGCGCCCGCCGTAAACCCCCTTGTAGCGCGCAGGTTTCAGCAGCGGCTCGAAGATCTTGGCCGTGGGAATTTTCAAGGTGGACATAGCGAGCGCCTGTTCTCCAGCGATGGCGCTAGGACACCTCGGCGCCGGATTTGTGGGGATGCACGATGATGCGTTCGATCCGGTGGATCAATTCCAGCACGCCGTCTTCGCCGTTCTCGATCGGTTGCGCCGCCTTGCCGTAGCCGCGCTCGAGGATCGCGTTGGCGGCCGAGGCGCGAGCGGCCGGCGTCGCATCGCCATCGCGCATGATGCCGACGAGCACCTTGATGGCCGTCCCGGCATGGCTGCGCGCGAGCGAGCGGATCTCGGTCAACGTTCGCGCTTTCGATCGTCGCTTTGCGACAGGCCGGGACTCGTCCGCGAACTTGGGCTCGTATTCAAGTCCGTCACTCATGCGAACGCCTCCCACACGACAACAGCGACCAGGCCCGCCAGGGCGAACGATATCAGATAGACCGTCATCGTTTCTCAAAGAGAAATACGCGAAAACAACAGTGCGGCAGATCGCGACACCAGGCGCGATCGTTTCGGCGCGAACCTTATCCCCGTCTTGCGGAGGCCGCGGCGGCGCAAGCAAACTCTCGCGCCGCGGGCCGGCACGTTCGCGCGTGCACGGCCAATAAACTGGTTCGGACGGCGGCGCGCTGATCGGCCCTCCATGAAGGCCTTTCAACGAGGGCGAGGCCGCGATGCGCCGGACGCCGTCCGATTCCTGAGACCGAAACGAAAAAGCCCGCAGCGGATGTCCCGCGCGGGCCTCACAAACTCGTCTCGATGATGCCATTATGCCGGTGTTTTGCCCGACGTGTCAAACGATCAATCGTGCAGTTTCAAATTCAGAACTCAGGTAACTCAAAGGTCGGCACTGCTCTCAGCTCCGCCAGCACGATCTGGATGCACGATGATGCGCTCGATCCGGTGGGTCAACTCCAGTACGCCGTCTTCGCCATTCTCGATCGGCTGCGTCACCTTGCCCCAGCCACGATCGAGGATCGCGTTGGCAGCCGAGACCCGGGCGGCCGGCGTCGCATCGCTGCTGCGCATGATGCCGACGAGAACTCTGATGGCTGTCTTGGTATGGCTGCGCGCGAGCGAGCGGATCTCGGTCAACGTGCGCGCTTTCGACGGCCGCTTCGCGACAGGCCGGTAAACATCCGCAATCTTGGGCTCGTATTCAAGTCCATCACTCATGCAGACGCCTCCCACACGACAACAGCGACCAGGCCCGCCAGGGCGAGCGATATCAGATAGACCGTCATGTTTTCTCCACCAAAGACAACAGTGCGGCAGATCGCGACACGAGGCGCGATCGTTTCGGCGCGAACCTTATCCCCATCTTGCGGGGACCGCGGCGGCACAAGCAAAGGCTCGCGCCGCGGACCGGCACGTTCGCGCGTGCACGGCCAATAGAGTGTTCGGACGGCGGCGCGCCGTTCGGCGCTCGATGAACGCGTTTCAACGAGGGCGAGGCCGCGATGCGCCGGACGCCGTCCGATTCCGAAATCGAAACGAAAAGGCCCGCAGCGGATGTCCCGCGCGGGCCTCACAAACTTGTTTCGATGCTGCCATCATGCCGGTGTTTTGCCCGACGTGTCAAACGAGATTCAATCGTAATTACAGGACTCCGAATGTCACCTTTGGTCCTGGTCGAGCAGCGGCTGTATCCAGCGAGAGAACCATTCTTCTGCATCATTTCGCTGATTGCTCGCGGCGCCCAATCCCCAGATCGGCGGTGGAATGGCATAGCCCGGCTCATCAGCGAATGCGCTGAGCGGGCTGCTTACCAGCTGGGGGTGCCTTCCTTGCCCTCGCCAATTGCCAAATCGGGCGTCGAACTCAGGAGGAGGCAGATATGGCACCGGCGCGCTACCCGACTCGAACACGCTGCCAGCGTTCGTGGCATTCACGCGAGTGAGGCGGCGGACGTCTTCGGGCGCGGCGACTCCTTCAGCCGTAACCGTCGGCGCCTCTGGTTTGTTCAATGGCTGGGACTGCGGGGCGGCGGCCGCAGATCCCGGCCAGGTGCCGAAGCGATCGTCGAAAGTGCTGGAGCGCGCCGGCTCCTGATCAAGAGCGTTGTCAGTCCGCGGCTGTGCGCTGGATTGAGTTCCGAGGAGCGGAGAGCCGTTGCTGGTATAGTTCGATGCGACGCCAGTGCTGAACGGATCGTACGGAGGCGCACCAGTGGCAAAGACCCCTCCGCTGGAATGATTGCTTGGTGTCGCATTGGCAGTTGAGCCCGCCATAGCACCTGCAGAGCCCAGAGCACCCAACGTCCATACCCACGCCGGCAATGAGGGTAGCAGCGCGGGCGCAGCCAACGCGGCGGCGGATATTCCCAGACCTAGAAGTACACGCGGATCGTCTGGCACATTGTACGGACTGGGTCCCAACATGGGCGATCCATCGGACATGAACATCTGCTGACCGGTTTCCGGATTGAATTGGAGAACCTGAGGTATCGATAGTGCAGCAGTGCTTGGAGGCTGTTGTCCGAACCGTTGCCAATCCGAAGTGGCTGCAGGAAAGCCGCGCAGCCCATAAGTCAGAGCCGGATTGCTCGGTGTAAACCCTTCCGGCTGCTTCACGTCGTCGGGTGACACGGGAATGAAGCCGGGCAGCTGGGTGTTTACGAAAGATGGCACCAGGCCTGGAAGCGCCGGAACGGGACCAATAGCGGTAAACTGTCGGGAGATAGGAGAGTCTTTGAGAAATTGATTGAGTATCTCGATACGCTCTTTAAGGCCGAGCGTGCTGTTCGGAGAGAGAATGGGCCAGTGGAGAGCACCATTCCATTGTCCAGACGCACTCAGCTGGTTGATCGTATCCAGCATCTCCCGAATCTGATCTTCATTGTCCTCGGAATACTTTCTCCAGTTTTCGAACCAATTTTTGTTGGCATCGTTCGCCTGTTCGGGCGTCATGCCGTTTGGAGTAGTGGGAAACAAATGGCCATTTGCCTGCGCGTATTTGGCAGCGGCGAGAAGCCTATTCAGATCGGACACCACCTTGTCGACCTGCCGCTCACGGCCTGCGATGCCGGCCCGGAATTCGTCAGAGTCCTTGATTGCGTTAAGGTACTCCTTGAACCCAGCGTAATACGACCCAAGATGTCCCCCCGCGTGCGGGCTCGACTTGAGATCAACGGCGAGGCCCTGCGTGGCAGGCAACGCCATGAGATTTCTGATCCCGTTGATGTCGAATCGGTGGGCCAGAAACTCAATGACGATGTGACCTGCAAGACTTCGAGGCAGCACATGATGGATCGGAAACATGCAACCGTTACTTTCTGGCGCACGCCGGTATCCGAGCTGATCGTGAGCTCAGCCGGCAGTTTGATCAAAAATGATTTGTGGGCGGCCAGCGATGGAGCAGGCTCTAGATTTGCGCGCCGCGTGTCGACGCGGCCGCACGAGCCGATATCGCTGCTCGGCTAGTAATCTTTGACGGCGGCGGCTTAGCGCGACGCCACAATGGCAGAACCCGTGCGGCCGCACCCCAAATCGGGCGCCCGCCTCTTTATCGCGACGTTCTGAGAAAGGTCCGTCTTCTCTCTCTAGAGAGAGGGTCGTTTACCTGCAGATCAACAAATAAAACAAAGCTGGATTTGAGCGCGACATAGCGCATCAAAGTGCGATCAAAGGTCGGAGGCATCTCGGAAGCCTATTCCCCTTATTCCGGCGGCCTTGCAGGCATCCTTCATGACTTGATCACAGATAATCTGTCCCCAAAATCGCGGCCTGAAGATATGGGTCGAACCTACGGCCTCTTCCTTGAAGACAAGGCAGGACGTTCGCGTAACGTCATATCGCCTGTTCTCGGTCCCATCACCGAGGATTTCGCCACACGACCTTTCCTCGTCGATGGCATCGAGGATGCGAGTGACATCGCAAAGCCAGTACTGCGGCGCAGGCTTCTGTCCTGGAGACCGCGTTTCACATTTCAGGAACGCCACGCTTTCTCGATCAACGGCTTCGAGAACGCCTTTCATCTGATCGGAGACCAGCCAGAAATCGTGAAAAAGCTCCCAATCGACGGGGGCGCGACCGAGAGACCGGTCGATGAGCAGCCGCAGCGGCTCAGAGAGTGCCGGGAAGCTTCGTCTGTACCGCGGCGACAGCAGAATGCGCCGCCCGTTCAGAAGGGGGATATTTTCCATTTGCCAACCTGGTGTAGTCCGAAACCTAAAATCGGGACCTACGTCATAGAATTTTTTCGGCTTTGGCTTGCGCAAACGCTTGTCGATAGATGATGCCGTCATGACTTGTTTGCTCTCTGAGGGCGTCCCGCTTCCCAGCTTTCTCGTGCATGATCGCTGAGCAATACCAACTAGTCTGTTACGACGAGCCGTCCGTACAAAGAAACACCGGCATGCCATTGAATTGATCAGAATTCTTGTAGCGCACAGCGATGCGCTCGTTCGCATCGCCGCCAAAGGTATCGGCGTCTTTGAGCACGCGTCCGTGCTCGATGAGGTAGACGACAAGGCCTGCCACCTTCTCGATCAACGCATCGAGCGGCAGACTTGAGGTCTCGAATTGAATCTCGCGATCGACAAAAGCGGTCAGCCCCATCGTCACCGCACCGATGCCTTTTTGCGAGCGGAAAGGCAGGACATCGACCCAGAGCGGGAAAGGATAGTCGGGGAACGGCGCATAGGATTGCTTGGACAGCTGCAGCCAAAGATCAGCCGGTCGCGCGACCTTGCCATCCCAGACCACGCCGCAGCATTCCGGAACAGTCGCTATCAACGCGCCGATAACAGCTGTCAGCAGACGAGCCTTGGGCAATAGTGGCTGGTCTTGTCCGATCACCGAGACGATCAAATGACCGCGGTGTCGCGCTGCGACGGTGTTCGCCTCGGGCCAGGCCATCGTCGCGCGCGACCACAACCCTTGATCCCGTGGAATGGGCGTCGGCATTGACATCACCACAACGAGTTGATCGCCGCAGCGGAGCACCGATCCACCCGCGGAACCCTCGCGGATAGAAGCCGCACCGGCCTCCATCTCCGTCGCCAGTTCGGGGTGCCGGGTGCGAAGCGCCTCGGCAAGCGCGGCCATGTTCGGCGTTGCTGGTCTCTCCAACAAGACAAGCCCAAGAAACGATTCACTCATTGCTGCCTCGCGACGAACCAAGCATAACCATGTCCATTTCCGCTCGCCCTGAGGTTGTTTTCGAACACAACAAGAACAAAGTCAAGATGAGGACTCTAACCCCGAAAACAGAAAACCCGCGCCGGATTTACTCCGCGCGGGCTGAACTGACTTTTCGATGATGCCATTCTGCCAGTGTTTTGCCCGACGGGTCAAGCTTCATTTTGGCTAAACCGAATTCTCCGCAACGTCGGTCGCCGAACAATTATTTCGCCGCACCACGCAGCCGCGTCGCCCACCCCACCCGCACCAGCGTCTCATCCGGATCCGACAGCGCGAATTCGTACATCCCCCACGGCTTGTCCTCGGGCGTTTGCCCGAATTCGCGCGCGGCGGCGTCGACGTCCTCGAGGTAGAGATAGAGGGCGAACGGATTTTTGCCCGGAATCAGCCAGCCCTCGACCGCGTCGGTCAGATGCAGAGAGCCGCCCTTGCCGTTCGACAGCATGCGATAGGTGTCCGCCTCTCCCGGCGCCGGCCGTTCGCTGTCCGGGCGCGCAAAGCCGAGCCTGTTGTAGAACCGCTCGGACGCATCGAGATCGTTACATGGCAGGATCGCGACCAGGGCACCGGACGGGCTCATCTCGTTCACTCCGATTGGAAGCAGCGGGCGACAATGCCTCTTCTTGGGGTCCGAGACTTTGTCAGCTTTAAGGTCGGGAGCGCGAGACGATCGACGGGTGCCGACCAGGCCCTGTCAGCCGGCGCCGCCGATCAGCCTGTCGAAGCCGACGAGAGCGCCGAAGACGATGCCGGTGACGGCGATGAAAGCGGCTGCGTACCAGATCCTGTTCATGCGGACACAACCCACAGGCCCGCGGATGGTTCTGCAGGAGGCGCAAGCCTTGTCGTGGATCTGCAGGCGCCATCGCGTTGATGACATCTACATGAAGATGACATCTGCATGAAAAAGCCCGCGGCAGGTGTTTCCCGCGCGGGCTGAACGAAAATTTCGATGATGCCATCATGCCCCTGTTTTGCCCGACGTGTCAAAGCAATGAATTCGCGGGCGTATGAAGGCAGCATCGAAGCCGGTTCTGGCGCAGAAGCAGACGTTGTCCGGTCGAGCCCGGCTTGCCCGCCATGTACCGCAAGCGGATAAGCGATCTGAAAGGGCCATCAATGAGGCTGTCTTACTTTGCCAATTCACTTAGCAGGCGCTCAATATCCAGCTCATGTAGTTCTTGCGTGCGTCTCATAGTAGCGAGCACGCCCATGGCGGCGGTAGTGTCATGGCCGTTCCGGTCCAGCTCCGCGACCAAGGCTTCTTGTCGCGCGAGATGGTGCTTACCCAACGCGGCATGTCGTCGGGCTTGGTTCAAGTGCTCCCGAAGGGTAGCGCGGTCCATGCCACACCATACACCTCAATTGTCCCAAATGCGTTCGCCGCAAGGGCATTGGTAGAGGCGGACGGTGTTGCCGGTCCGGGTGTCTAGTAGGATTGAGTCAGGCGGGACAACGCTGCTCAGGTCGGGCAGCGTGGCCCATGATCTTGCAGCTGTTGCTGAGGCAGCTCGGCTTCCGTTAACTCGACCCTCAACATGATCGAGTTTCCAAATCCCAAAGTTGACCTTGGGTTCCTTAGTTCATCTTGCACCGTAGCTGCCGGATGATCTCCCGGAGGTCGGCCGCATATTCCTCGACAATGCGTCGCGCCTCCTCCAGCCGGGACGGCTTGGGTGCCTTTGCTTCCATCTGTTTCTCGGTCTCGGTCACGACACCATGGGCTCCCACGAACCGACAGCCGCTTGCGCTAGATCATGGGAGGAATGATCTATTCTGCGGCGTCCTCATGCCAGTTAATGGACCTGCGGTCCAAGTGTTCCTAAGTGGCCCCTACTGCTTCCTCAGGTACTCAATCTCAACTGTGAACCGCACTCGCATGACAGGCCCGGCATCGTCCCGGACTTCAATGGCAGCTTCTCCGGGCTTAATAGGGCGTTGCAAGCTTTCTCGAGCGGCATCGGCCATAGCTTGCGTGGCCTCCCGCTCTACGCCTTCCATGTCCCCGAATTCTAAACCCTCCTCGTCAACTACAAGGCCGTCTTGATCCACTAGATCGAAGTAATAGCGCGCCATTTGGTCGGCCCAAGCTTTAGACCGTCAATCAACCCATGTTACGTTCGTTCCTAAGCTAATTGGGACACTGCCGAAATTCGAAACAGGTCCGCTGCGGGTCAAGACCTGCACTCAAGCTCCCGACCGTGAAACGTCTGCTGACGGCTCATGAGCTGCCATGACTTTGGACAGACAAAAGCCCGCGGCGGATGTTTCCCCGCGCGGGCTGAACGAAATTTCGACGATGTCATGATGCCCCTGTTTTGCCCGACGTGTCAAAGCAATGATTCGCCGGCGTATGAAGGCAGCATCAAGACCGGTTCTGGCACAAGCCGACATTCACTGGCTTTCACTCCTTTCAGGATACCGAACTCAGCATGGTCCTCGGTGCGCCTGATGCGACCGATCAGCCGGCCATCGCGGAGGACGAGTAATCGCCCTCGGCAGTCTCGCCGCCGATCAGGGTGGGGCGCAAGATGAGGGCGTGCTCTGGCACTTGTGGTCAGGGCTCTCGCACGCGTACTTCCTCAGTAGAGACAGCTCCTCTTACCCGAGGGCATCGCTCCGACGACCACTTCGATCGTGGCGGATACCGTCAGGATCGACGCATCTTTCGTCCTTGCGTGGACCGAAATTTTTTCGATCAGTCCGGAAGGGCTATGGTCCCGAATACCTTTGGCTAGATATCTCATCGCAGCATCGCGGGCGGCTACGAGACCCGGAAGCTCCTCTCCCTGACCGTCGACAAAAGTATGCGCGAGATCTTGATAATCGAAATAGAACCGCATGGCAGCCAGCTCAGTGCAGCGCGTTCGTCTCGTTGCACGCGGGGCAAAACTCGCGCCGATCGTCTTCTTCCGGGGAGGACATTGCGGCTCCTATGATTTTTTTTTGAAATATTCATTAGTCGGTTAGAGAGTTAAGCAGCTCAATCAAGAAATGTAACTATATCCCATGTCGTATCGGAGACCCGCCGCCGCGGGCATTGAAATTTTGACGAGGTCCGGTTTGAGTCTTGAGCTGCCATCATGACTTTGGACAAACAAATGCCCGCGGCGGGTGTTTCCCGCGCGGGCTGAACGAAAATTTCGATGACGCCATCGTGCCCCTGTTTTGCCCGACGTGTCAAACGAACGATCCGATCGCCTCGGGCGTTGGTCGATCAGGAGGATCGGCCATGACTTCAAAGACGACTGCCCCCAAGACGTCGCGCGACCTGCCAGGGCGAAAGCCCCGCATCGACAAGGCGCGCGAGACGCAAGAGGCTGTGATCGCAGATGCGGGCGAGACTGAAGACAACAGCCGCGATCTCGTGCACGGCGAGGGTGGAACGATTGACGTTCCGGCCAAGCGCGCCGATCTCTCGAAGGACGACTAGGCACCACTGACGGCGCGCATCGCGGATTTTGGCCCGGCACCTCGAAGAGGCCGCCCAAGAAGGACAAAGCCCCTCCTCCCAGCTCAATATGTGGTGCGCAACGCCCTTGCTTCAAGCGCCCGCCCTCGGTGTACACCCCGCGCCTCACATCACCTGAGAGGGGTCACCACATGCCTGTCCTGCTTCCGAACTCGCGCGCGCGCGCCCGCAACCTCCCGACGCGGCCTGCGCACGTCGACCATGCCGTCATCATCGCCGGCGGCGGGCCGACCGGGTTGATGCTGGCGGCGGAGCTGGCGCTCGGACACTGCGATGTCGCGGTTCTCGAGCGCCGCGCCAGCCAGGATCTCACGGGCACGCGGGCCGGCGGCCTGCACGCGCGCAGCATCGAGGTCCTCGATCAGCGCGGCGTCGCGGATCGCTTCCTGCGCGAAGGCAAGGTCACCCAGCTCGCGGGCTTCGCCTGGACGCGGCTCGACATCGGCGATCTGCCGACACGTCACCCTTACGGGCTGGCGCTGCGGCAGAGCCACATCGAACGCATCCTGGCCGACTGGGTCGCCGAGCTCGGCGTCCCCGTCTATCGCGGCCACGAGGTAAGCGATATCGCGCAGGACGAGACCGGCGTCGACGTGACGCTCGCCGGCGGCAAGAAGATGCGCGCGGAGTACCTGGTCGGCTGCGACGGCGGCCGCAGCCGGGTGCGCAAGGCGGCCGGCATCGACTTCGCCGGCACCGATCCGACGCTCAGCAATCTCATGGCCGAGGTCGAGACGCGGCAGACGCCCGCATGGGGCCTGCGTTACGATGCGCTCGGCTTTCACGGCCTCAGCAAGACCGAGAGCGGGCGCGTGCTGGTGGTGATGACGGAAGCCACGCTCGATCGCAGCGGCGAGCCGGATTTGAGCGATCTCAGCGAAGCGCTCATCGCGGTGTACGGCACCGATTTCGGCGTCCACGATGCGGCCTGGATCTCCCGCTTCACCGATGCGGCGCGGCAGGCCGTCGGCTATCGCAAGGGGCGCGTGCTGCTCGCCGGCGATGCCGCGCATATCCATCACTCCGTCGGCGGCCAGGGCCTCAACACCGGCCTGCAGGATGCCGTCAATCTCGGCTGGAAGCTGGCGCTGGTGGCAAGGGGCGTTGCGCCCGACAGCCTGCTCGACAGCTATCACGCCGAACGGCATGGCGTGGCCGCGCGCGTCTTGCGCAACACGCGTGCGCAGATCGCCCTGCTTCGCCGCGATGACCACGGCCGCAAGGCCGCGCGCGAAGTGATGTCCGAGCTGCTTTCGATGGAGGAGCCGCGGAGGCGCTATGGCGCGATGATGAGCGGGCTCGACATCCACTATGATCTCGGCGACGGGCACCCCCTGCTCGGCCGCCGCGTGCCCGATCTTGCATTGACGGTTGCGGGCCGCCCCTTGCTGCTGTTCACGCTGCTGCATCAGGCGCGCGGCGTGCTGCTCGATCTCGGCGGGCTCGAGACGTTCGACATCTCGCCCTTCGCCGACCGTGTCACGCGGATCGATGCCGTTTGCGATGGCGCCTGGGAGCTTCCGTCCGTCGGCGGGGTCCCGGCGCCGAGAGCCGTGCTGGTGCGGCCCGACGGCCACGTGGCCTGGGTGGGTGACGAGAGCGCGAGCGGAGTTGCGGAGGCGCTGACGACCTGGTTCGGCGCGGCGTGAAGGGATCGTCACAACAACGGCCCCGGCGCAGACGGGGGGCACGCGCGCCGGGGCCGTCATTCCAGGCCAGTCAATCGGCGGCAGACCGGCCGTCTGACAAATTCGGCTTCGGGACGGGAGTTCCTAACCCGGCGACGGTCGCCGTCAGCACTCCTCGTCACCCTCGCTGGGAAACGGCTCGTACGTCCTGCGGCCGAGAAACGTGTCCGGCACTGCCGCCTTCAAGAGCTCGAGCGCCTTTGCGATCTGCTCGCGCATGTGCGCGTTCTGTTGGGCGATTGCGGATGCTTCATTGTGGACGCGACGGATCGGCGTGCGATCGTCCGGCATGGACATGCTCCCTGACTTTGCAGGCGGGAGCACGCTCGGTCTCTCAGCCACCGACGCCTACGGACAGAGCCTTGGCCGGTGATGGAAGATAAACTAGCTGAAGGCACCTTTGTTCAATAGTGAACTTTAGACAAGCCCCGGTGCGCAAAGTGAGTAAGCGGCTCAAGAAGCGCAACCATCTCATTGAAAAGACCGCGGAAATTTCTGCGCCGACATATCAAATGATGAAGACTCTCTTGGAGACGAGTAGTACACTTAACCGTCACCGCAAGGCCCGCGGCATTCATCGGTGATGAGAACGCCAGTTGCGCTCCCGCCCTCCTCGAACAAAGGGAGCAGGTCCATGTTGAAGCGGCGTCGTTTCAAGCAGACCAAGACACTTCACCAACGGCTCGAGGAGGAAGCCGCGCAATTGCGTGAGCAGGCGCGCGCGCTCGCGCCGGGACGCCGCCGCGAGATACTGCTGCGCCGCGCCCGGCAGGACGAGCTGGCGATGCAGATCGACGCCTGGCTGCATTCGCCCGGCCTGAGGGCGCCGACATGACGCAGCAATATCGCGCCTATCTGGTCGGAGAAAACGGCGTATTCCGCTCCGCCGAAGCGTTCGAGGCGCCGTCCGATACGTCCGCCCTCGCTCATGCGCAGCAGTTCGTGCGCCGCGGCGACGTCGAGGTCTGGCAGCTCGGCCGGAAGATCGGCTTGTTGAAGAGCGCACGGCCGCCCGAAGCCTGACGGCCCCGCGAGAGCGAGTGCGCGACTACGCTGCTCGCGACACCACCGCCCCTCGCTCGACCTGAGCTTCCAGCAAGGCGACCGAGGTCCGCAGATTGTCGCGGCGCCCACGCAAGGTCAGCGCCAGCATGGGATAGGTGGGGCTGCCGGGATCGGCATTGCCGGCCTTGCGCTCTTCCTCGGCAATGTCGCTCTCCAGCATCTGGATCCGCCAGTTAAGGTCGGAGATCAAAGCGTGGAGCTGCAAGGACGCGGTCGCTTCGAAACGGGACGGTGACGGCATGTGATCGCCTCAATCTGAAACGGCCCGATGGGCCTGGTGGGGATTGAGACGTGATTTAGCAAGACAGATGCCAGCTGTTTGAAAAACTGAAAAACGAGCCTGAGCGCCTCACTCCTGGGCCAGCTTCCGCTCGATGTAGGCGTCCACCGTCTCGGCGAATGAGCGCTGAACGCCGACTGAGGCGACATGCAGCTCGAGCGCGTCCTGCTGGAGCACGCGCAAGCCGCGGCTGCGCGCGCTGACCGGCGCCATCGCCAAATAGTCGTCGATGGCGCCCATCGCCAGCGGGATACCTTTCGGATCCCCTCTCGCGATCAGCAAGCGCAGAAAGCTCAGGCAATCGGCCAAACCCGCCATGGTTGGTCTCTCAGCCTTGCTGCGATCTCGGCTTCGGCTTCCGGACGGCTTGGGTATGCGTCCCGAACAGCGCCAGCAGCAACGCGACTTCTTCCTTCGAACCGATCTGGATCATGATTGTCTCCTTTTCGCTCCGTTGGTCGGTTCCAACGGCGTGCGAGTTCAGGACGATCTGGTTTCAGGACTGTTTCAAAGCTGTTTCGTCATGGCGGCTCGCAAGCAGGCGATCGAGCAGATCGGATCAAACTTTAATCGAACGCACCCCATCGGATTCGGCGGAATGAAATCTCTCCGCCCCATGCTGGTACATGTCCGTCTTCACGCGAGAGAGCCAATGTATTACGTCGCCGCCGCACTGCTCGGGCTTTCGGGACTGTTCTATTCGGCGGGCCATCACGAGCTTGGCTCGTTCGGCTCCGACGTGTGCAGTTATGGCGGCGCCTTCTGCGACAGCCCGGCGATCGTCTTCACCGGCGCCGCGCTCGCGGCGGCCTGGGGCATGTTCGTCAGCGTCAAATAGGACGCACAAGACGCGGCGAGCGCGACCGGCACCGAGATGGCATCGCCAGCTCACATCGCCAGCTGTTTGCGAACAGCCGCCGCCGAATTGCCGACCTTGTCGACAGCCTGTTGCAGCTCCTCCCTGGAAACACCGAGCTCGTGGGTCCAGTATTTGACCTCCCAGGCCTCGTTCATGTTGATCTTGCTGCGGTCCGGTTGTTCGCGCTTCGTCAGATGGTCCATCGTGGCGTCCTCCTCACGACTTGAGAACGCCAGCATCGCGCGAGCCGTTCCGAAGCGCCTCCGCCACTGGCCTCACCTTGGGAACTTTCCGGCCATGTTCAGGCTTAAGCCTTCAATTCACAATTTCCCGAAGGCCAGCCCTGTCGAACCGATCCAAACCTGAAGCCTCCAAGCGCGACGTCGTCGCTGCGCCCACCAAGCCGGCATCGACGCTGTTGCGGCGGCTCGGGCCGGGCCTGATCACGGGCGCGGCCGACGACGATCCCTCGGGCATCGCGACCTATTCCCAGGCCGGGGCGCAGTTCGGCTACGGGCTGCTCTGGACGGTGTTCCTGACCACGCCGTTCATGATTGCGATTCAGCTCGTCAGTGCACAGATCGGCCGGGTCACCGGCAAAGGGCTGGCCGCCAATGTGATGGAGCTCGCGCCGCGATGGCTGGTGCTGGGGCTGGTGACGCTGCTCGTTGTCGCGAACACTTTCAACATCGCCGCCGACATCGCCGCGATGGCGGAGGCACTCTCACTGGTCATCGGCGGGCTCAACCACGAGCATGCACTGATCTTCGCGGCCGGCTCGACCCTGCTCCAGGTCTTCCTACCCTATCGCCGCTACTCACCGGTGCTGAAATTCCTGACATTGACGCTGTTTGCCTATGTCGCGACCGCCTTCACCGTGAAGATTCCGTGGAGCACTGCGCTGCTCGCGGCGGTGTGGCCGAAGGCTGACATCAGCGCCGACTATTTCATGATGGTGGTCGCGGTGCTCGGTACCACGATCAGCCCTTATCTCTTCTTCTGGCAGGCCTCCCAGGAAGTCGAGGAAATGAACCTCGGCAGGCGCGACAAGCCGCTGCGCGACGAGAGCAAGCGCGGCGCCGATCCCGAACTCACGCGCATCAGGGTCGATACGACCTCCGGCATGCTGCTGTCGAACGGCATCGCGTTCTTCATCATCCTGACCACGGCCTCAGTGCTGAATGCCAACGGCATCACCAACATCAGTTCGGCGACGCAAGCGGCCGAGGCGCTGCGGCCGCTCGCGGGCGACTTCACCTTCGCGCTGTTCGCCCTCGGCATCATCGGCACGGGCCTTCTGGCAATCCCGGTGCTGGCGGGGTCGGCGGCTTACGGTGTCGCGGAGATCTTTGGCTGGCGCGCGACGCTGGAGGCGAAGCCCGAGAAGGCAGTCGGCTTCTACACTATCATCGCTGCCGCAACCATCATCGGCTTCGGGCTCGGCTTCACCGGGATCGATTCCATCCACATGCTGGTGTGGAGCGCGGTGCTCAACGGTGTCGTGGCCGTTCCGATCATGGTGATGATGATGTTGATCGTCTCGAGCCGCGCCATCATGGGCCGCTTCAGGGCCCGCCAATGGCTGATCGTGCTCGGTTGGCTCGGCACTGCGCTGATGGCGCTGGCCGTGCTCGCTTTGCTCGGCTCGTCGGTATTCGGCTAAACCGGCGACAGCGCCGCCGATATCTGCGAGGCGATGATGAAGGCCGCGAACACGGCGGGCACGCTGATGAACCGCAGGAACTGATCTACTGAAAGCATCGTCGTCTCCCCAAAGACAAAGCGCCCTCGCCCGCCGCGCTACTCCACCCCTTGCGCGACGTGCTGATCGGCCGTCAGAATCTGATCGGAAATGGCAGCCCCGCTCATCGTGAGCAGCGCCAGAATCGAAACGATTGCCATGAATTTCATGCGCGGAGGATCGGTTCCGATTGTGGCCAAAAACGTCTGGGCCTGGCGCGATTTCGGGACGATCCCAAGAAACATCATGATCCCCGGACTTCTGCGGAGCCTTCGGCGGCACAGCCAAAAATCGATGCCTGCCCAAACGTTTGCGGGCTTCACGCTACGCAGTCGTTAGCCTAACAATTGTGGCTGGGCCCAGGCTTGCGATCGGGAAACAAATCAATAAGCGCCGTGGGCCGACAAGGGAGCGACATGGCAAAATCATCAAAAGCAACAAGTCTGGAGATCTTCGCCTGCGACGCCGGCTGGAGGAACTACCACTTCGTCAAGCTGACGACCGAAGACGGCATCGTCGGCTGGAGTGAGTTTGACGAGGGTTTTGGCTCTCCCGGCGTCGGCGCTGCGATCCAGCGGCTCTCGGGACGCGTGATCGGCCAGAACGTCTTCCAGCACGAGCGCATCCATGCCGAATTGTTCGCAGCCACCCGCCCGGCGGCAGGTGGTGTGGTTGCCCAGGCGCTCGGGGCGATCGAGAATGCATTGCTCGATGCCAAGGCGAAGTGCCTCGGCGTCCCCTGCTACGAGCTTCTCGGCGGCAAGATCCGCGACCGTGTCAGGGTTTATTGGTCTCATTGTGCGACATGGCGGATCAATCACCCCGCCTGGTACAAGCCGGCGATCGAAAACCTCGACGGCGTCAAGGCGATGGGTCAGGAGGTGCGCGAGAAGAAGTTTACTGCCCTCAAGACCAACATCTTCTCGTACGACGATGGCAAGCCGACCGGCTGGCGGCCCGGCTTCGGCTCGCCCTTTGCGCCCGAGATCAATGTCGACCGCAAGATCCTGCGTGACCTGCGCATGCATCTGGAAGCGATCCGCGATGGCGCAGGCCCTGATGTCGATATCCTGCTCGACTGCAACTTCAACGCCAAGACCGAAGGCTATTTGAAGATCCTGCGCGAGATCGCCGATCTCGACATCTTCTGGGTCGAGATCGACAGCTTCAATCCGCAGGCGCTCGGCTATGTCCGCAGGCAGAGCCCGCATCCGATCTCATCGTGCGAGACGCTGTTGGGCCTGCGCGAATTCCTGCCCTATTTCCACGAGCAGGCAATGGACGTGGCGATCATCGACACGCCCTGGAACGGCCTGTGGCAATCGATGAAGATCGCCTCGGCAGCCGAAGCCTTCGAGGTCAACGTCGCACCGCATAATTTCTATGGCCATCTCTGCTCGATGATGAACGCGCATTTCTGCGCGGCGGTGCCGAACCTGCGCATCATGGAGATCGACATCGACCGTCTCGCCTGGGACCGCGAGCTGTTCACCCATGAACCGGAGATCGTGAACGGCCATCTGCTCATTCCAGACCGTCCCGGCTGGGGTACCGAGCCGAACGAGGAGGCCCTTCGCGCCCACCCGCCAAAAACGAGCGGCGGGCTCTTGAATTACGGCCGCAAGAGCTGACGGAGCCTA
>Ga0209758_1001109_pt1 | contig 34763 bp, 35 predicted proteins | sample AraplaMF_Col_mMF_FD_184258 | JGI IMG/M metagenome (GOLD analysis project Ga0209758, IMG submission 184258) | Arabidopsis root microbial communities from the University of North Carolina, USA - plate scrape MF_Col_mMF (SPAdes) (version 2) | ecosystem: Host-associated > Plants > Roots > Endosphere... | reverse complement strand
TGAACGCCACCTTGATGCCGAGTTCGGCCAGCGGCGCGCCGAGCCAGCCCTTCTGCGCGAACAACTGTGTCAGTGCGACGCCGGCGACCGCGGTCGGCAAAGCAAAGGGGATGTCGACGATGGCATCGAACAGCCGCCGCCCCGGAAAGCGGTAGCGCACCAGCGCCCAGACGATGATGGTGCCCATCACCAGATTGACGCAGGCCGCGGCAAAGGAAAGGCCGAACGAAATCTTCAGCGCATTCAGGGTGCGGCGGCTGGTGAGGATTTCCCAGAACTGGACGAGCGAGAGATCGAGCGTCTTGAGGAACAGGCCGGCGAGCGGAATGAGAATGATGACGGAAAGCCATGTCAGGGTCAGTCCCATGGTGAGACCAAACCCGGGCAGGCTGCTTCGCCGCGCGACCGCTGTGCTCACATATCCCCCTGCTTCCGCTCCGGCCGCCCGTTCGTCAGATCAATTCTTGTAAATCTGGTCGAAAATGCCGCCTTCGCCGAAGTGATCCTTCTGCGCCTTGGTCCAACCACCGAAAACGTCGTCGATGGTGAAAAGTTCGACCTTGGCGAAGGATTTTTCGTACTCCTTCGCAATCTCCGAATCGCGCGGACGATAGGAGTTGCGTGCGGCGATTTCCTGACCTTCCTTGGTATACCAATACTTCAGATAGGCCTCCGCGACTGCCCGGGTGCCTTTTTTGTCGGCAACCTTGTCGACGATCGCCACCGGCGGCTCGGCCAGAATCGACAGCGGCGGCGCCACGATCTCGAACTTGTCCTTGCCGAATTCGCGCTGCGCCAGAAACGCCTCGTTCTCCCACGCCAGCAGCACGTCGCCGACGCCGCGCTCGACAAAGGTCACCGTCGAGCCGCGCGCGCCGGTATCCAGCACCGGCACGTTCTTGAAGAGATCGGCGACGAACTTCTTGGCCTTGTCGGCCGAGCCGTACTTCTTCTCGGCAAAGCCCCACGCCGCGAGGTAATTCCAACGCGCGCCACCGGACGTTTTCGGGTTCGGCGTGATCACCTGCACACCTGATTTGATCAGATCGTCCCAGTCCCTGATCGCCTTGGGATTGCCCTTGCGCACCAGGAACACGATCGTCGAGGTATAGGGCGAGGCATTGAGCGACAGCTTCTTCTGCCAGTCCGCCGCTACCAGGCCCTTGGCCGCGATGGCGTCGATGTCATAGGCCAGCGCCAGCGTGACGATATCCGCCTGCAGGCCATCGATCACGGAGCGCGCCTGCGAGCCCGAGCCGCCATGCGACTGCTTGATCTCGACGCTCTTGCCGGTTTCCTTCTGGAAGGCTGCGGCGAACGCCTTGTTGAAATCGGCGTAGAGCTCGCGCGTCGGATCGTAGGACACGTTGAGCAGCGTGTAGTCGGCCGCGAAGGCCGAACTCGCCCAGAGCAATCCAGCGACCAGCGGCAGAATGCGACGGATCATCGTTGATCTCCATTCGGCTTGACGAAACATATCATCAAAGCGAGAGCGCATAAGTCGCGACGAAAGGTCGCTTAGTCAATGAAACCGCGTTTCATAGTTTTCGGTTCCGCAGCTTCATTGTCCTATGAAGCCTGTGCCCTACGACGTCTTCATCGTATGGATGCCGCATTCCGTCTTGGGCCTGCCGCGCCAGCGGCCGGCACGGGCATCCTCGTCCGGCGCGGTGCGACTCGAACACGGCATGCAGCCGACCGACAGGTAGCCCGAGGCAACCAGCGGATGCGGCGGCAATTTGGAAAGTTTATAGATCGCTTCGATCTCCTCGCGCGAGACGTTGGCGAACGGATTGAATTTCAGCCGCTCGCCATCCTCTTCGACGACGGGAATTTCCGCGCGCGCCCCGCCCTGGAAACGCTTGCGTCCGTTGATCCAGGCGGAGAACGGCTTCAGTGCACGCGCCAGCGGCTCGACCTTGCGGATGCGGCAGCAGGCGTCGGGATCGGAAAACCACAATTCGCGATCGGGATCCTGGCGTGACAGCGCCTCTTCCAGCGGCTTGACCGAGCGAACGTCGCGCAAACCCAGCACAGAGATCAACGTATCGCGATAGGCAAGCGTCTCCTCGAACAGCCAGCCGGTATCGAGGAAGATCACGGGAATGGCCGGGTCGACGTCCGCCATTACCTTGAGCAGCGCCGCCGATTCCGTGCCGAACGACGACACCAGCGCGAGCTGCTCGCGGCCGACGGTCTTCAGCGCGGTCTCGACGACATGCGCCGGCGAGGCGTCGCGCAAGGTATGGTCGAGCGTCTGCGCCGACTGAAGGATCGCCGCCCCTGAGGCGCTCGCATGCTGCAAAATCGTGGTCACTGTCCGGCACTCTCCGAATGGCGCAGTTGCATCCGCCGATTGAGCGCGGTGACGCGGCCGTCGCCGGTCGGCTGGTAGAACACCGAATAGCGCTTCATGGTCTCGGCAAACGCCTCGGCGTCGGCATCCTTCTTCACCTCGAAGGTGTCGAAGCCGGCGCGCGACATGAACACGAACTGGTCGCGCAGCACCTGGCCGGTGGCGCGCAGCTCGCCGTCATAGCCGTGCCGCTCGCGCAGCAGCCGCGCCTGGCTGTAGGCGCGGCCGTCGCGGAAGGTCGGGAACACCAGTGCGACGGCGGCCAGGCGATCGAGATACGGCACGAGATCGTCGACGGCGCGGTTGTTCGGCCAGATCACGCCGGTCTTGCCCGAGCGGCGCAGCAGCGCTTCGGGATCAGCCAGAAACCGTTCCGACGAAATCAGGACGTCGCCATTGCCCGGCAGCTCCTCGCCGTCGGCGACGCGGACAAACAGATCGGTGATGATTCTTCCGTTCTTAACGAGTGGCATAGACCCGCTCCTTGAAAGGCTCGACGCCCAGACGCTTCACCGTATCGACGAACAGTTCCTCGGGACGGTCGCGCAGCGCCAGATAAGCTTCCACGATATCTTCGATCACGTCGGCGACTTCGGCATAGGGAACGGCCGGGCCGATCAGGACGCCCATCTGCGCGTTTTCGTCCGCGCGGCCGCCGATCGTGATCTGGTAAAACTCCTCGCCGTTCTTCTCGACGCCGAGAATGCCGATATGGCCGACATGGTGATGCCCGCAGGCATTGATGCAGCCGGAGATGTTGATGTGCAGACGGCCGATCATGTCTGATGTGTCGTGGTTGGCGAAGCGCCGGGTCAGCTCCTGCGCGATCGGAATCGAGCGCGCATTGGCCAGCGAGCAGTAGTCCAGTCCCGGGCAGGCGATGATGTCGGTGACGAGGTTGACGTTCGGCGTGGCGAGCCCGAGACGGTCGAGCGCCCTCCAGAGCTGCGGCAGGTCGCGCTTGGCGACATGCGGCAGCGCCAGGTTCTGCTCGTGGCCGACACGGATTTCACCGAATGAATATTTGTCGGCGAGATCGGCGACCGCATCCATCTGGTCGGCGGTGGCGTCGCCGGGCGGGCCGCCCACCGGCTTCAGCGACAGCGTCACGATCGAATAGCCCTGCACCTTGTGCGGCGCGACCGAATTCTTGCGCCAGCGCTCGAACAGCGGGTCAGCCGCCGCCTGCTTCAGCTCGTCCGGCATGTGCGGCAGCTTTTCATAGGCCGGATAGGAGAAGCGCGAGCGCACCTCCTCGATGGCGGAATGATCGAGCGTGAGCGCACTGTGGCCCATCTGCTTCCATTCCTCGTCGACTTCCTTGGCAAACTTCTCGATGCCGAGCTCATGGACGAGGATCTTGATGCGGGCCTTGTAGATGTTGTCGCGGCGGCCGTACTGGTTGTAGACGCGCAGGATCGCCTCGACATAGCTCAGGATGTCGCGGCCATGGACGAACGGCTTGATGGTCTTGGCGATGAATGGCGTGCGGCCGAGGCCGCCGCCGACCAGCACCTCGAAGCCGGTCTCGCCATCCGCGTTCTTGTGCAGGCGCAGGCCGATGTCGTGGATCTTGATCGCAGCACGGTCGTGTTCGGATGCGGTGATCGCGATCTTGAACTTGCGCGGCAGGAACGAGAATTCCGGATGCAGCGTGGTGTGCTGGCGCAGGATTTCCGACCAGATGCGCGGATCCTCGACCTCGCCGGGCGCGACGCCAGCCCATTGGTCCGAGGTGACATTGCGCATGTTGTTGCCGGAGGTCTGCATCGCGTGGATGCCCACTTCAGCGAGTTCGGCCAGCGCATCGGGCAGCTCGGCAAGCTTGATCCAGTTGTACTGGATGTTCTGCCGCGTGGTGAAATGGCCGTAGCCGCGGTCATATCGCCGGGCGACACGGGCCAGCGCCCTGAGCTGCTTCGACGACAGCGTGCCATAGGGGATCGCGACGCGGAACATGTAGGCGTGCAGTTGCAGGTACACGCCGTTCTGCAGCCGCAGGATCTTGAATTCATCCTCGGTGAGCTCACCGGCAAGCCGGCGCTTCACCTGATCGCGGAATTCCGAAACGCGCTCGTTGATGAGCGTGCGGTCGAGCTCGTCATATGCATACATGATGGACTAGCCTTTAAGCCGGAAGAAGGTCGATGGTGACGCCCTTCGACCGGATATGTTCGCGTAGATTGCCGGGCTTGATCGCGCCGCCCTTGAGTTCGACCGGCGCGATATAGGCGCCGACCGCGCCGACATCATCGGCCACGCTTTCGGCGAGCAATGCGCGCGCGTCATCCGAGGTGTTGACGATCGCGGCTTCGGACAGCGCGGTCGACCAGCCCTTCTGTGCCGTCCGCCAGACCACGGCGCCGTCCCAGGTCCGGTTGGCGGTCACCACCGACGGTCCGGCGATTCTGATTTTCTTCTGTTCGAGCGGAGAGGTCATTCGGCAGCATCCAGCAGTTTGGAGATGACTTGATTGAGGTTTGACTGACGCCACGGCGCGGAATGCGCGACGACGTCGCCGATGATGAGGATGGCGGGACCGCCATCGATTTTTTTGACCAGCGCCGGAAGATTCTCCAGTGTGCCGACCACGGCCTGCGCATCCGGCCGCGTCACCCGCGCGAAGATGCCGACCGGCGTCTGCGGCGACCGCCCGGCGGCGAGCAGCCCGGCGCGGACCGACGGCGCCGCGGTCATGCCCATATAGACCACGATGGTCATCTTCTTGTCGGTCAGCACCGACCAGTCGACGGCTTCGGCGTCCTTGGCCTTGTGCGCGGTCAAAAACGTGATGCGCAGCGCCTCGTGCCGGTACGTCAGCGGCGCTTCGAACTGCGCGGCAGCACCGAGACCTGCGGTGATGCCGGGCACCACCGAATAAGCGACGCCCGCGGCACGCAACGCTTCGATCTCCTCACCGCCGCGGCCGAAGATGAAGGGATCGCCGCCCTTCAAGCGCACCGCGCGCTGACCGGATTTCGCCGCCTCGATCAGGAGTTGGTGGATCGCGTCCTGGCCGATGCCGGGCTTGCCGACGCGGCGGCCGACCGGAATACGCGAGGCATCGCGGCGCACGCGATCGAGAATTTCCGGCGAGACCAGTTCGTCGTAGAAAACGACGTCGGCATCCTGCAGCGCGCGCAGCGCCTTGATGGTGAGCAGATCCGGATCGCCGGGCCCTGCGCCGACCAGCGTCACCCTGCCCTCAGCCTTGCCCTCGTTGTTCGCGCCGGCAAAGGCGGAGGGATCGGCGATTTCGTTCAGTGCCTTTTCGGCTTCACCCTTGCGCCCGGCCAGCACCAGCGCGCCGATCGGACCATCGATCACATGTTCCCAGAAGCGGCGGCGCAACGCGAATTCGGGAATCCGCGCATGGATCGCCTTGCGGAAGCTGCCGATGAAAGTGGCGAGATCGCCGATGCGCGCCGGCAGCACCGCCTCGATGCGCTCGCGGATGCGGCGCGCCACCACCGGCGAGGTGCCGCCGGTGCCGACGGCAACGACGACGTCGCCGCGATCGACGATCGCCGGAAAGATGAAGGTGGAATGCGCGAGGTCGTCCATCACATTGACGGGCAGTCCGACCGCCTTCGCGCGCGCCGACATCGCAACGCCGATATCGCCGGCGCCGGCGCAGAGGACGGCAATGATGCCGGAGAGATCGGCCGACAGCGGATCGCCTGTGACCGGTTCAATCCGCGCCACGTCGGCAGCAGCAAGGCCGGCAAGATCATGATTGCCGTCGGTCGCATACCAACGCACCCCGGCGCCCGCCGCGGCCAGCAGCCGCAACTTGGCGCGTGCGAGGTCGCCCGCTCCGACGAGCAGCACCTTGCCGCGTTGCAAATCCAGGAAGACAGGCAGATAGCGCATCCGACACTCGCTTTCCCCAAGTAGGGGGTTGACTGAAATTATTTTCTATTTATGTCTCAATCAAGAGCCACAAAGAGAAAATTATTTCTTCTCTATTGCGGCGCAACTTTAGAATTTTTCCACTCTCAAGTCCAAGGCCCAGAGATGCATCTTCTCGACCACGAATCCAGCGGACAGGGCTTGCGGCCTGCAGCCCTGCATCAAGCATCATCCGTGCCGAAAATTTTTCCCGGCCAACCGCTTCCCGGCCAGGTGCTGCCGCCGCCCTCGATGGACCATCTCGACGAACTCGAGGCGCAGAGCATCTACATCCTGCGGGAGGCGTTCGCGCGGCTGAAGAAGCTCGCGCTGCTGTGGTCGCTGGGCAAGGATTCCAACGTGATGATCTGGCTGGCGCGCAAGGCCTTCTTCGGTCGCGTGCCGTTCCCCGCGTTGCATGTCGACACCGGCAAGAAGTTCCCGGAGATGTATGCGTTCCGCGATCACTACGGCAAGGAATGGGATCTCGATCTCAAGGTCGAGCCCTGCCCGCCGATCGACGCGGTCGATCCGACGCTGCCGCCGGCCGCACGCTCGGCCGCGCGCAAGACCGAGGGATTGAAGTGGGCGCTCAACAAATATGGCTTCGACGGCCTGATCGCCGGTATCCGCCGCGATGAGGAAGCGACCCGCGCCAAGGAGCGCGTGTTCTCGCCGCGCGGGCTTGAAGGCGGCTGGGACGTGCGCGATCAACCGCCGGAGTTCTGGGACCAGTTCAACGCCTCGGTGCCGCCGGGCGCGCATCTGCGCGTCCATCCGATCCTGCATTGGACCGAGGCCGACATCTGGGCCTACACCAAGCGCGAGAACATTCCGATCATCCCGCTGTATCTGTCGAACAACGGCAAGCGCTATCGTTCGCTCGGCGACGCCGACATCACCTTCCCGGTGGCGTCGACTGCTTCCAACATCGATGAGATCCTGACCGAGCTCGACGGCACCAAGGTGCCGGAGCGCGCCGGCCGCGCGCTGGATCACGAGACCGAAGACGCTTTCGAGCGGCTGCGTGTCGCAGGTTACCTCTGACGGACATTGGGTGTGAGCGTCGCCATGAACATGATCCTTCCCGCCAGCGTTTCGGCCACGCCGAACGGCACCACCTCGATGCCCAACGGCACGACGCGACCGCAGGTCCGCATCGTCATCGTCGGCCATGTCGATCACGGCAAATCGACCCTGGTCGGCCGCCTGCTGCACGAGACCGGCAGCCTGCCCGACGGCAAGCTGGAAATGCTGAAGGCGGTGAGCGCGCGGCGCGGCATGCCGTTCGAATGGTCGTTTCTCCTTGATGCGCTGCAGACCGAGCGCGACCAGGGCATCACCATCGACACCACGCAGATCCGCTTCCGCACCCGCTCGCGCGACGTCGTGCTGATCGATGCGCCCGGCCACGCCGAATTCCTCCGCAACATGATCACCGGCGCTTCGCAGGCCGACGGCGCGGTCTTGATCATCGACGCGCTGGAAGGCGTGCGCGACCAGACCAGGCGGCACGGCTATCTGCTGCATCTCCTCGGCATCAAGCAGGTCGCGATCGTCGTCAACAAGATGGACCGCGTCGATTTCAGCGCCGATCGCTTCAAGGAAATCAGCGACGAGATTTCGGCGCATTTGACCGGCCTCGGCGTGAAGCCGTCGGCCATCATTCCGATTTCCGCCCGTGACGGCGACGGCGTCGCCGAGCACACCTCGCGCATCGGCTGGTACAAGGGGCCGACCGTGGTCGAGGCGCTCGATGCGCTCGAACCGGCGCGGCCGCTGGAGCAACTCGCACTGCGGCTGCCGGTGCAGGCGATCTACAAGTTCGACGACCGCCGCATCGTGGCCGGCCGTATCGAGTCCGGTCATCTCACGGCCGGCGATGAAATCGTCATCATGCCGGCCGGCAAGATCGCGAAGATCAAGACGGTTGAGAGCTGGCCGGTGACGCCGCTCAACGGCAGCCATGGCGCGGGCCGCTCGGTCGGCATCACGCTCGACCGCGAATTGTTCATCGAGCGCGGCGATGTCATTGCGCATGCCGGCGCCACGCCGCGCGACACCCGGCGGATTCGGGCGCGGATCTTCTGGCTGCATGACAAGCCGCTGTCGAAGGGCGACCAGATCCTGATCCGCCTCGGCACGCGGGAAACCCGCGCCAGCGTGGTCGCGATCGAGAAGGCGGTCGATCCCGGCGAGCTCTCCAACGAGGAAACCAAGGCGATCGCGCGCAACCACGTCGGCGAAATCGACATTTCGCTGGCGCAGCCGATCGCGGCCGATCCTTACTCTGACAATCCGCGCACCGGGCGCCTGGTGATCGAGGTCAACGGGCGCATCGCCGGCGGCGGCCTCGTGCTGTCGGTCGATGCCGGCGCCCGCGCCGTCCCGGTCGACATCGTGCCGGTCGAATCCGCGCTGCGTCCCGAGGAACGCTCGGCGCGCTACCGCCACAACGGCGCGGTGGTGTGGCTGACCGGCCTGCCGGGAGCCGGAAAGTCGACGCTGGCGCGCGCGCTCGAGCGGCGGCTGTTCTCGCGCGGCGGTTCGCCGATCCTGCTCGATGGCGATACGCTGCGCGCCGGGCTCAATGGCGATCTCGGTTTCTCGGCGCAGGACCGCACCGAAAATATCCGCAGGCTTGCCGAGGTCGCGACCCATCTGGCGCGTAACGGCCACATCGCGGTCGTTGCCGCGGTATCGCCCTCGGCGGACGATCGCGCCGCCGCGCGCCGTATCGCCGATACCACGTTCCGCGAGATCTACGTCGCAACGCCGGCCGAGGTCTGCGAGAGCCGCGACCCCAAGGGCCACTATGCCAAGGCACGTGCGGGCGCGCTGCAGGCGTTCACCGGGATCGGCAATGACTACCAGCCGCCGGCCCAGGCAGAGCTGAGCATCGACACCTCGAGCCGCACGGTTTCCGATGCGACCGACGAGATCGAGCGGATGTTGGCAGAGACCGGTATTCTGTTCGACGAACTGGTGGACCTGGCGGCCAATATCTAAAAGCGTTTTCGAGCGAAGTGGGTGCCGGTTCGCGTAAAGAAAACGCGTCCAAAATAGACCCTTCCAGGCTGCTCCTTATTATGGAGCAGCCGCTCCCTTTTAGGCACTTCTCATTGACCCGGCTTTAGGGCTAAAAGGGCGGCCAACGCCGCCCCTTTGGCGCGTTTTTTGCTGTTTTGGCCTGAAGACAGCTGTAAACGCCATTTCTTTTGAGAAAGCCCATCATGAATCGTGTCGATGCCCACGGATTGAAGATCGCCCCTGTCCTGTTCGATTTCATCGCCAAGGAGGCGACCCCCAAGACCGGGATTGCTCCCGACGCGTTCTGGGCCGGGGTCGCTGCCATCATCAAGAAGCTGGGGCCGAAGAACCGCGAGCTGCTCGCCTTCCGCGATGCGCTACAGGCCAAGATCGACGACTGGCATCGCGCCAACAAGGGCAAGGCGTTCGACGTGAACGCCTACACCGCGTTCCTCAAGGAGATCGGCTACCTCCTCCCCGAGCCGGCGACGCAGAAGGTCGAGACGGCCAATGTCGACGAGGAAATCGGCAAGATCTGCGGACCGCAGCTCGTCGTTCCCCTGACCAACGCCCGCTACGCCCTGAATGCGGCGAACGCACGCTGGGGCTCGCTCTACGATGCCTTCTACGGCACCGATGCGATCCCGCACGACCCGAGCGAAAGCGGCAAAGGCTACAACAAGGCGCGCGGCGACAAGGTGATCGCGAAGGCCAAGGCCTTCCTCGACGCCGCCGTGCCGCTCGCGACCGGCAGCCACACCGACGTGACGTCCTATAGCGTGATCGCCGGCCAGCTCGCGGTGAAGCTGAAGAGCGGCAACGCCACCGCGTTGAAGTCTGCTTCGCAGTTCGCCGGATACCAAGGCGATGCCGCGCAGCCTTCCGCGATCCTGCTGGTCAACAACGGCATGCATGTCGAGGTCAGGATCGATCGCAGCCACGTCATCGGCAAGGACGATCCGGCCGGCGTCGCCGACATGATCCTGGAATCGGCGGTCTCGACCATTCTCGACATGGAAGACTCGGTCGCCGCCGTCGATGCCGAGGACAAGGTGCTGGTCTATCGCAACACGCTCGGCCTGATGGACGGCACGCTGTCGGCCGATTTCGAAAAGGGCGGCAAGACGCTGAAGCGTTCGCTCAATCCCGACCGCGTCTACAAGACGCCTGACGGCAAGGACCTGAAGCTGCACGGCCGCAGCCTGCTCTTGATGCGCAATGTCGGCCATCACATGTTCACAGACGCGGTGCTTGACGAGAAGGGCGAGGAGATTCCGGAAGGCCTGCTCGATGCGGCCGTCGCCGGCCTGCTCGCGATCCACGACCTCAAGGGCAATTCGAAGACGAAGAACAGCCGCACCGGCTCGGTCTACATCGTCAAGCCGAAGATGCACGGCCCCGACGAGGTCGCACTGACCTGCGAACTGTTCGGCGAAGTCGAGAAGCTGCTCGGCCTGCCGGAGAACACCATGAAGGTCGGCATCATGGACGAGGAGCGCCGCACCACGGTCAACCTCAAGGCCTGCATCCAGAATGCCTCGAAGCGCATCTGCTTCATCAACACCGGCTTCCTCGACCGCACCGGCGACGAGATTCACACCTCGATGGAAGCGGGTCCGATGATCCGCAAGAACGACATGAAGGCGCAGCCCTGGATCAAGTCCTATGAAGACTGGAACGTCGACATGGGCCTGATCGACGGCCTGCCCGGCCATGCCCAGATCGGCAAGGGCATGTGGGCGGCGCCGGACAAGATGGCAGACATGCTGACCCAGAAGCTCGGCCATCCGCAGGCCGGCGCGACCACGGCCTGGGTGCCCTCGCCGACCGCCGCCACGCTGCACGCGCTGCATTATCACCAGGTCAACGTGATCGCGCGCCAGCAGGAACTCGCCAAGGGCGGCCAGCGCGCAAAACTCTCCGACATCCTCACCATTCCGGTGTCGCAGTCGAACTGGGCGCCCGACGATGTGAAGCAGGAGATCGACAACAACTGCCAGGGCATCCTCGGCTACGTCGTGCGCTGGATCGACCAGGGCGTCGGCTGCTCCAAGGTGCCTGATATCCACGACGTCGGCCTGATGGAAGACCGCGCCACCTTGCGCATCTCCAGCCAGCATCTGGCGAACTGGCTGGCGCATGGCGTCGTCAGCAAGGACCAGGTGATGGAATCGCTGAAGCGCATGGCCGTCGTGGTCGACAAGCAGAACGCCGGCGATCCGCTCTACAAGCCGATGGCGCCCTCGTTCGACGGCGTTGCGTTCCAGGCCGCCTGCGACCTCGTCTTCAAGGGCCGCGAGCAGCCGAACGGCTACACCGAATACATCCTCACCGCGCGGCGCCGCGAGGCAAAGGCGGCGGGCTGATCGCATCGCGTTTGCAGGCGAAGCATGCCCTCGGACGTGATCCGAGGGTGTGGACGGGTTCGCACGGCAAGCGCGTCGGATTGACGTCACGATGCCGCATCGGCCAGCCAGGAACAGTTGAGCTTTTTATCCGTTGATCGTCATCCCAACACTGAAGGAGATGACGATGGACTGGAACAGGGTTGAAGGTAACTGGAAGCAGTTCAAGGGCTCCGCGAAGGAGAAGTGGGGCAAGCTCACCGATGACGATCTCGACGTCATCGAGGGCCGCCGTGAACAGCTGGAAGGCAAGCTGCAGCAGCGCTACGGCTTCGCCAAGGACCAGATCCGCAAGGACGTGGACGACTGGTTCGGCAGCTTGAAATAGCAGCACGCAGAAGCCCCGGCCGAACGCCGGGGCTTTTTCGTTACGGCTCGCCATCGCGCGCGACGACGCCGGGCTGCGGCCGGGCTAGACCGAGATGTATCTGAGCAGCGAGATCACGCCGAGAATGATCACCACGACACGCGCGATCTGTTTGGCGCGGCCATCGAGCGGCAGGAGGTTGATGAGATAGAGAACGAGGATAACGACCAGGAACGTGATGAGGATACTGACAAGCATGCGAACGGCCCCCTTGGCATGCGCGGGAAATGCGCTGTTAGTGGCTTGTTAACGTGAACGGGCGCCGCCGGTTCCGTATGGCGGAACAACGCCTGATCGAAAACCTTCAATCATTTCAAAACCCTCGTAGTTCTACGAAGACGCACTCGTTAAGTTTTTACGCTTCTTCCGCCAAATGGCCGGGCGTCTTGGGGGAGAGCATCATGTTGAACCGTCTGACCGTATCCGCGCTGCTGAAAATCGTCATTCTCGCCACATCCTTTTGCGTGGTGGTCGGATTTTCGCTCAACGCCTGGGATTCCTGGGGCCGCCTGCAGGCGGCGAGCCGCATTGCCGTGATCGCCGACGCCTCCGCGAACATCTTCAAGGCGATGCACAATCTGCGCACCGACCGCTCGACGACCAACCGCCTCTTGAACTCCGATGCGCCGATGGATCCCGATATCGAAAAATATCTGCGCAACATCCGCGACACCGAGATGCCGGCGATGGGCAGCGCGCTCGGCCTGCTCGGCGGCCTGGAGTTCGCGCAGGCGCAGACGCTGGTGCCGGAATTCGACCGCATCTACAAGACGATGATCACGCTGCAGAAGGAGTTCTGGGAAGCCGTCGCCAAGCCGAAGGCTTCCCGCCGCCCGACACTCGCCAAGGATTACATGGATGCGTCGAACGGAATGCTCGACGTGCTCGAGAAGCTTTCCGGCGCGCTTGCCGCCGCCGTCAATCACCAGGATGCGACCATCGACCAGTTGCTGGCGATCAAGCAGATCGCCTGGCTGCTCCGCAACACCGCCGGCGAAGCCTCGCTGATCGTCTCGACCGGGCTCAGCTCCGGCAAGGTCGCGCCGGAGGCGCGGCTCGCCTACACGAAATATTCCGGCGGCATCGACGCCGCCTGGAGCGCGCTGGGGCTGACCGCGGCCGGCATGCAATTGCCGGCGCCGATCTCGAGCGCGATCGCCGCGACCAAGACCGCCTATTTCGAGCCGTCCTATCTCAGCCTGCGCGACCGGCTGCTGACGCAGATCGCGGATGGCGAGAAGCCGGAACTGACCGCCAACCAGTGGACCCCGGTCACGGTCGGGCGGCTGTCCGCCGCCGTCAACGTGGCGGAAGCCGCGCTCGACGCCGCCAAGGACCATGCCGCGCATCTCTACACCGCCGCCCAGCGTTCCCTGACGATGCAGCTCGTCTTGCTGGCCGGTGCGCTGGCGCTCGCTTTCGGCGCCATGACGATCGTGACCCGCCGCGCCATCAAGCCGCTGCTCACCATGCGCGACGCCATGCTCAAGGTTGCCGCCGGCGACCTCCAGGTCGATACCGGCTACGCCGCGCGCCATGACGAAATCGGCGCGCTGGCCAGCGCGCTCGAGACCTTCAAGCAGCAGGCCGCCGACAAGGCCCGCATCGAGTCCCAGGAGCGCGAGCGCAACGCCGGCGCCATGGCGCGGCAGCAGGCGATCGAGAGCTATGTCGGCGAATTCGAGGGCATGGTGCGCGATACGCTCAGCCAGCTCGGCGATGCGTCCGGCCAGATGCGGACCACCTCGTCCGGGCTGTCGACGATCTCGCGCCAGACCAATGAGCGCGTCCAGGTCGCCGAGAAGGCCTCCGGCGAGGCCTCGATGAGCGTCGAGACGGTGGCCGCGGCCTCCGAGGAGCTCAGCGCCTCGATCAGCGACATCAGCCAGCAGGCGGCGCACGCGGCGAGCATTGCGAGCCGCGCGGTCGGCCAGGCCCGCAACACCGACGGCACCGTCCAGGGCCTCGCCCAGTCGGCGGGCCGGATCGGCGAAGTCGTGGGTCTCATCAACACCATCGCCGCGCAGACCAATCTGCTGGCGCTCAACGCCACCATCGAGGCCGCGCGCGCCGGCGAGGCCGGCCGCGGCTTTGCGGTCGTCGCCTCCGAAGTCAAATCGCTGGCGAGCCAGACCGCGAAGGCGACCGAGGAGATCTCCGAGCAGATCTCCGACATTCAGCGCGTCGCCGGCGAGGCGATCGACGCCATCAAGGGCATCGGCAGCATCATCGGCGAGGTCAACGAGGTCGCCACCGCGATTGCCGCCGCCGTGCAGCAGCAGGGCGCCGCCACCCAGGAGATCACGCGCTCGACGCAGTTTGCGGCGCAGGGCACCAAGAACGTCTCGGAAAACATCAACGGCGTGAAGGCCGATGCGGACGCCGCCGCAGCCGCCGCCGAGAACGTGAAGCAGGCTTCGCAGACGCTGGAGACGCAGAGCCAGCAGCTCGGCAGCCAGGTCACCGCGTTCCTCGGCAAGATCCGCGCGGCTTAACAAGCCCGCCGGGTGGCGAGGTGGGTCTCACTGCCCTCGTCACGCGTGGAGGCAGCTCCTCACCCCGCCCCTCTCCCCGCGAAGAGCGGGCGAGGGAGATGAGGCCCTCGCGCTCCCTCACCACAAATCATAATCACTCCCGCGCCACCACGGGCGCGCGGCTGTATTTGGCGCGGAGCTTTTCGGAAGCCGGTGAGAAATTCAATTCGGCGCCGCGCCTGTCGCTGCTGCGGCCGGCGACCAGAAGGCCGTTGTCGCCGGCGACGATGTCGCCCTTCTTCAGTGTCGGATCGTCCTCGACCTTGAGCTGCGCCAGCCCGACCGGGTCCTTGCCGTTGCAGGTGCAGCCGCTGACCAGCTCGTTGCGGTATTTGAACGCGTTCGGCAAATCCGAATAGGACTTGCCGTTTTCGGCGGTAGCATCATCGATGCTGCCGCCGTAGAACAGCTTGGTCTCGCTCGCCGGGCAGAGCTTGTTGCAGGAGGCGGCCCGGCTGGCATTGTCGGACGCGGTGACCGGGAAGTAGCGCCCGTCGCAGGTCCGCACGCAATAGGCCTGGCCTCCGCCGCCGTAGCTGCGTCCACGTCCCTCGCCGCGCGGCGCGGAGACCTGGCCGTCGTCCGCGAACGGCATCTGGATGTAGGGCTGATGGCGCGGACGATTGAAGCCGCCGAATAGTTGCGAAAAGAAGTCCTGTGCCTGCGCGGCAGGCGCCAGCACGGACGCGCCCAGTAGCGCGGCGATCCCCCATGCTGCCAGTTTTCCAGATCGCATCAGACTTCTCCTGTCAGGCAACACGGCGCCTTCATCGGTTCACTCATTCAGTTCACTTGCGGCGCAACAAGGTTCATCGCCTGGCGGCCCGAGGGTGCGGCCGCTGCCGGGCGCAGCGGCGCTCCGACCGGACGAGCCGTCCTGCCCTCGCCGCCGCGCGCCATCACCGGCGCGTTCTTCGGCAGCACCACCACCCGGGTGCCGACATCGACCCGGTTGAACAGATCGATAACGTCCTCATTGGTCAGACGGATGCAGCCGGACGAGACGAATTTTCCGATCGTCGAGGGATCGTTGGTGCCGTGGATCCGGTATTGGCTGGTACCGAGATACATCGCCCGGGCGCCGAGCGGATTGCCGGGACCGCCCGCCATGAAGCGCGGCAGATAGGGCTGGCGCGCGATCATCTCGGCCGGCGGATGCCAGTCCGGCCATTCCGCCTTGCGGCTGACCGTCTGCACCCCCGCCCAGGTAAAGCCTTCGCGGCCGACACCGACGCCATAGCGGATAGCCCGGCCCTGGCCGAGCACGTAATAGAGCGTGGTGTTGCCGGTATCGATGATGATGGTGCCCGGCGCCTCGGTGGTCCCGAAGGCGACGACGGCGCGGCGCAGCCGCTCGGGCGTTGCGCCCTCGTCAGCACCAATCACCTCATCGGCGGGATAGGCGTTCGGTTGCGTGGAAGCATAGCCGAGCGTCTGCGCGGTCGCGGCGCCCGAGACCATTAGCGGCGTCAGCAGCGCGGCGCTGACGAGGACGAGCGCGCTTGCCACGCGCGACGAATGCCGGCGAACAAAGGACTGTGTCATGGGACTGCCCCGTGGGATGTGTGCATCGTAAGATGCTCTGCCCCAACAAACGCGACTGGACGCCGGCAGTTCCTTCCAGCCGACAGACGCCTTCGCGTCAGACGCGGCGCCGCTCACGCCCACGCGATGGAACCTGCGCTGCCACGCGACGTTATGATCGCAGTCCGTTTCGCGACGGCGCTTTCGCCGTGTCATCGCCGCTTCGGGCGAAGGAAAACCATTGTGAGCGTTACTCCCGCCAAGCCTTCGTCCGCCACAGCTTCCGTCAAGCCTGCGCCTGCCAAGCCTTCAACCTCAAAATCCCCGCCGTCCAAACATCAGCCTGGCGAACGCCAGCCTTCCCATGAAGGCGAAGGCTCGCCGGTCATCGAGAGCAGGCTCGAACTGCCGCCCGTGATCCGCCGCCAGGAAGTAGTGGCGATCTGCCTCGTCGGCCTTCTGCTCATCTGCATCGTCACCAGCCTCTATCTGGCCAAGCCGTTCTTTCTGCCGATCGCGATGGCTTTCATCATCGGCACCATGCTGTCGCCGGCGGCCGGCTTTCTGGAGCGCTGCCGCATCCCGCGCGCGCTCGCGGCCGTCCTGATCGTTGCCGCCGCCAGCGCCGGCGCCGCCTTCATGGTCGGCCTGATCGCCTCGCCGGCGATCGAATGGAGCGGCAAGCTGCCTGAGCTCGGCGCGATTTTGAAGGACAAGCTGCATGTGTTCGACCGGCCGCTCGCGCTGTGGCAGCAGCTGCAGAGCATGATCGGCGGGCCCGACACGCTGACGGCTCTGCACCTGCCGAAGATCGACTGGGTGCAGCCGACGCTGGAATTCCTGTCGCCGACCTTCGCCGAATTCCTGCTGTTCATCGCCACCCTGATCCTGTTCATCGCCAGCTGGCACGACCTGCGGCGGGCCATGATCATGAATTTCGGCGAGCGCAAGTGGCGGCTGCGGACGCTGCGGATCCTCAACGAGATCGAGAATCATCTCGGCAACTATCTTCTGGTCGTGACCACGATCAATGTCGGCGTCGGCATCATCACCGGCCTGATCTGCGCCGTCACGGGCATGCCCAATCCGGCAGGCCTCGGCGCGCTGGCCGCGATCCTCAACTTCATTCCGATTATCGGCCCCGTCGCGATGTTCGCGGTGCTGGTGGTGGTCGGCGTCGTCTCGTTCCCGACCCTTGGCGGTGGCCTGCTCGCGGCCGCGATCTTTGCCGGCATGACGTTCATGGAAGGTCATTTCCTGACGCCGATGATCGTCGGACGCCGCCTGGCGCTGAACGCGCTCGCCGTGTTCCTGGCGCTGGCGTTCTGGACCTGGCTGTGGGGACCGATGGGCGCGTTCCTGTCGTCGCCGCTTCTGATCGTTGCGCTGATCGTGAAGGAGCACCTGATGCCACGCGATGGGCCGCAACTGCCGGAGGGCTAGATCAAGGAACTTCCCGTTCCGCGCGGCGTTGCTTCCACAGACAGATTCAATACCCGGGAGCTTGCGATGTCTGACGCCGCCTTCAAGAATCTGACGGACAAAGCAACCTATGAACGCCTGCAAAAGGATGTCACCGCCGTGAAAAACGATATTGCAGCCCTGACCGAGCAGATCACCGACGCACTGAACAGCTTTGCCGGCACTGCCGGCAAGCAGGCACGGCGCGGCTACAATCAGGCCCGCGCCAATGCGGGGGCAGCGGTCGACGACATGTCGGAGCGCGGCAGCGCGATGATGGACGCCGCGCATGATGCGGCCTCCTCGATCGAGGAGACGCTGGAGGACGCCATCACGCAGCGTCCGCTGGCGACCGTCGGCCTTGCGCTCGGCCTCGGCATTCTGATCGGCGTGGCTTGGCGCAGGTAATCTTGGCGCTAGTCGTTTTGGCGCAGGCGGATTTGGCGTAAGCCGCTCCGCTGCGCCCGGCGCCAAAAATCTTTCCTGCCGGCGCGGCAAGCATCGCGGCGCCGCGCGTTGCACATTGTTTGTTGATGTTGTTTTCGGATCGAGGCGAGCCATGCTTCAGCGATTGATCGATGATTTCAAGGAGTCGACGGGCAGCGCACTGCGGCTGACGTCGCTGGCGGCGGCAGCGGCCATGGCGCTGCTGGTCACGACGGCCTTTCTGTGCGCCGCGGCTTTCGTGTTCGTGCTGCAGAACTACGGTCCCGTGCAGGCCTGCCTCGCCGGCGCGGCGATCTTCTTTGTGCTCACCATGATCGCCGCCGGCTGCTACATGATGCGCAAGCGGCAGATCGAGGCGCGCGCCGAACAGGCGGCGAGAGCCGCAAAATCCACCGCGCAGACCATGCTGTCCGATCCGGCGATGGTTGCGGTCGGCATCCAGCTGATCCGCGCCGTCGGCATCAAGCGGCTGATCCCGATCCTCGCCGTCGGCGGCCTCGCGCTCGGCTTCCTCGCCAGCCGCGCCAGCGCGGGCAGCAGCGAGGCGCCGGCGGAGTAGAGCGGCGGACGAGGTCGGGGAATACTGTCAGCGCGCACATCCGTGATCTCCGATGTACTGCAGCCCATCAACGTCATCGCGAGCGCAGCGAAGCAATCCATCTTTCCGCACGTGTGGAGACAATGGATTGCTTCGCTTCGCTCGCAATGACGCGGAAATGGCGGGACACACGCAGCTGTCATCCGCCACGCAGGCGGAGGAATCCAGTACGCGGCTTCTCGGTTCAATCACTGGCTTTTTTGGATGGGTCACCCGCCTGCGCGGGTGACGACAACCGAATATGAGGCGGCATACTCGCGACGCGTTGCGCCCTGAGGTTTGCTGACCTTTCCGTCCTCAAAAATCAGAGGGCGCTGGCCTATGCAGATTGCGCTTGCGCGCGCGACCAAATTGCGCGCAGCCGTACGGTGGGCAAAGCGTAAGCGTGCCCACCATCCAACATCGCAATCGGTGAGAGATGGTGGGCACGTCGCGTGTGCTCCTTTGCCCGCCCTACGGCGGCTCAGCCGGTCACGTCACGCAGCGGCCGGGCTGGAGCAGCTTGGCGACTTCGGTGAGCACGCTGACCGGGGGCTCGCAGGCGATGGCCGTCTTCGACGCGGGCTTCGATCCCTCGGGCCTCGTCGGCGGCGCGGGACGGTTCCGCGCTTCCTCCCTGACCACGGGAACACGGACAACCACCGAGGTGTCGTCGAGGCCGACGGCGCGGATCGTGATCGTCTCGGTCCGGCTGGAAGCGGACTTGAGCGCGCCGCGATCGGCTTTGCCGGTGCGGTTGACGTCCGATACGGGCTCGGTAGCCGCGCGTTGCCGGAGGGCGGCGAGATCGTGACCCGAGGCGAGCTGGACCGCGCCGAACGTTGCGGAACCGGCAAGAAAAGCAAAAAATACTTTGAAAATCTGTGACATGACGATCAGTCCCGCGCCCCAATGGCGACGAGGACACAACCCGATCCGAGCCGAAGGGGGTCCGGCGCTTCTCGATCACTTAACCGTGTACGAAAAATATTTGGAAACCGCCGGAACGAAATCGGGGGCCTCGGAGTCATCCCGGCAGCCGGTTATTCCCCCTGCCCCATTGACCGGCGACGTAGGGCGCGACCGTGGTGATGCCGGTCGCGCCCTGCTTTTTTTCCGCGTATTGAGACGATCGAAGATCTCCCACCGGCAGATCCCTTGCCCGGCAGTGTCGTCACACGCATGGACTACCAAGCAGCAATCAACAGCTCCGGTGTGCTGGAGGTCTTGCGCGCATTCGATCCGAGGGTGGTCGGGACGCTGCCGCTCGGGCTTTCCGTGCCAGGAAGCGACGTCGATATCGTCTGCCACGCCTCCGAGCCGATGGCTTTTGCAGAGGCGGTCTGGGCGCGCTACCGGTCCTGCGAGGGCTTTGTGCTCTATCAGTGGCGCGCTCAGGGACGGCCGCTGGTCGCGCGTTTCGAATGGGATGGCTGGCCGTTCGAGGTGTTCGGGGATTGGCGGCCGGTCGATCAGCAGCGTGGCTGGCTGCATTTCGAGATCGAAAGACGATTGCTGGCGCTCGACGATGGACGCCTGAGAAACGCTGTTGTCCGGCAACGATCGCAGGGGGTCAAGACGGAGCCGGCATTCGCGGCCGTTCTTGGAATACCTGATGATCCTTATCTTGGCATGCTTGATCTGGCCGGCGAGACTGATGCGCAGCTGCGCGTACGGCTGAGCCGGCTGTGAAGCACCCTGCAACGGTAATCCGTTCGAACGGCTGATCTCGTCATGCGTGCTGTCTCGACGCGGCTTACTTTTTCCGTTCCTTTGACTGCCGCTCGCGTGCCCGCAAATAGCTGAGGCCGTGCACGGTCAGGCGGCCGGGATCCTGCGTTTCCTGTTCGGCAACCCTCTTGATGTGCCGCGCGAGATCGCGCCGTGTCTGCATGTCCAGGTCATGACTGGTCATGGAACGATAGATGTTGATCGCGCGCGCGAGCGGCTTTGCAATGTTCAATGCGGACATCCCGGGCAACGCACGATCCGTCGTGACGTTCCTGTTCCCGGCAGCGCCGGAACAGAGACAACGCAATGCCCGCCTGTTCCACGCGCTACGTCTGCTGCCTCGCCTTCATCTCATCGCTCGGCCTGACATCCTGCGAGCGGCTATAGACCGCGACCGCCGCGAGCAGCACCAGCGTCAGCGTGCCGAACAGCGCGCGATAGGCCTCCTCGGAGCGCGCGCCGCTGGCGAGCGGCTCGAAGGCGCCGATGATGATGCCTGACAGCGTCTGCATGCAGGCGACGCCGAGCATCACGGCCGTGTTCATCGTCGAAATGCCGCGACCGATCAGGCGGTCCGGGAAGATGCCGCGGCCGTGGGTCATCACCATGGTGCTGGAGGCCGAGAAGAAGCCCATGGCGATGATCGCCGATATCGGCAGCCAGGCCGGCGGATGGGAGAACAGCGCGAGGACCGCCAGCAGGACGGTTATCACCAGCGTGCCGCCGATCGCGATGCCCTTGCGGGTGTCGAGCCGGCGATCGAGCGGGCCGAAGGCGAGCATGCCGGCCTGGTAGGCGATGACCGCGAAGAACAGCACGTTGCCCGCCGCGATCGGGCTGAGCCCATGCACCTCGCGCAGGAACGGGCCGCCCCACAGGCCCTGTACGGTGAAGGTACAGGCATAGTTGCAGAAGTTCAGCGCCAGGATCGGCTTCAGGCGCGGGTTGCGCAGCACCTCGATAAGGCCGCGGAGCATCTCGCCGGGCGGCTCGGCCTTGCGGCTGAGGAAGGGATGGCCGGGCGGCGCATCGCGCACCACGAGGAAGATCGCGACCGTCGCCAGCGCCGTGAACACGACGACGGCGCCGAACACCGGCCGCCAGCCGACCGCCTCTGATGCCCAGGCGAGCGGCGTGGTGGCGGCGAGATTGCCGAGCAGGCCGATCGACAGCACGATGGCGGTCAGGGTCGAGAAGCGGTCCGGCGGAAACCAGCGCGAGATCACCACCATGCTGCCGATCAGCATCACGCCGCAGCCGGCCCCCATCAGCATCCGCCCGGTCAGCAACACCGGCCAGCTCGGCGCCAGCGTGAACAGCGCGCCGCCGAGGCTGGCGACGATCAGCATGCCGACCACGGTGTAACGCGGCCCGAAGCGGTCGAAGAAGAAGCCGCAGGGAATCTGCATCGCGGCAAAGCCGAAGAAGAACGCCCCGGTCAGCGCCCCCAGCGCCTCCGGCCCGATCAAGAGATCGCGCATCAGATCGAGGCCGATGGTGACGTTGGAGGCGCGGAAGAAATGGCTGGCGACATACGCCGTGGCCAACGTCGCAACGATGATCAGGCCCCGGCGGTAGGGGAAAGGCCGCTCGGCGGGCTGCATCGGGTAAGGGAGCGTTTCCGGTTTCTTTGTTGTTGCTGCCGCGACCCTATGCGGACGGGGGACGCAGTTCAACACGCAATCCCGGCTACACCCTTTGCAGCGCCAGCGTCACGCCACCGAGCGTCAGCACCATCGCCACCACTTCGCGCAGGCCGAGCGGCTCGCCGAGAACGAGCGCCGCCGAGAGCACGCCGATCAGCGGCACCAGCAGCATGCCGGTCGAGGCCGCGGATGGCGGCAGGCGGCGCAGGGTCTCGAACCAGGTGAGATAGCACAGCCCCATCGGCACCAGCGTCATGTAGACGAAGCAGGCGAGCCCCTGTGCCGTGAGCGCACGATAGTTCGGCTGCTCGAAGGCGACGCCAAGAATCAGCATCACGAGGCAGCCGAGCCCGACCTGCCAGGCGACCACGACCAGCGGCGGCATCGGCAAAGCGACGCGGTTGAGGATATTGCCGATCGCAAACAGGATCGCGGCGGCGAACAGCAATGCGATACCGATGATCCGTCCGCTGTCGAAGGAAAATCCATTGCCGCCGAGCAGCACGGCGATACCGCCGACGCCGAGCACGAGCGCGGCGATATCCGCCAGCTTTGGCCGGACGCCGGCCAGCGGCCAGGCCAGCAGCGTGGCCCAGATCGGCATGGTGTAGACGATCAGCGCGCCTTCGCCGACGGGCACGAATTTCATCGCCACCGTGGAGAATCCCATCCACGCGAACACGTTGGTGAAGGATGCGAACGACAGCCGGGCCACCGCCGCGCGCGGCACGGCAAGCGTCTCGCCCCTCGCCTTCGCCAGTCCAAACAGGATCAGCGCCGCGGCGACGCCGGCGAGCCCGCGGGCGAACAGCGGCGGCCATTGCTGCAGCAGCAGCTTCATCAGCGGCCAGTTCAGCGCCCATCCGAGGGCCGTGACGCCAAGGCAGAGAAACCCGATCCATTTGCCGCGCGGCGTCGCATCCATGCCCGTCGCATAGCAGCTTGCCGGCGATGGCTCCATGTCGATGCGCACAAAAAAATCCGGCGCGCTTGGCAGCTACGCGCCGGATAGTCCGACCAGCTGTGAAAATCGAAGCTGGTGGCCCGAGCCAGGGGGAGGTGCCTGGCCGCGAACGAAAGCGCCTGACCCGAGGCATGTCATGCCAGGGCCATCGGCGGGGAATCAGCTCACATGATGATAGCGCCGGCGCGGCCAGCCGCTGGTGATCTGGTTCACACAACGCGTCCGCTTCGGCTTTCACTTACGCGTGTGCAAACAGAAATCCGGCGCGCAGTGGGGGGCGCGCCGGACATTTCCTACTCTACGCTACAGTACTTCGCTCAGCAGTACTTCGCTCAGCCCGTGGCCAATCAGCCTGTGGCTGCGCGCGGCGCGCGGTTGCGCGAGTTGCGCTGGAAGAACAGTGCCTGGCTTGCCACCGCCGAGACCATCGCGGGCTGGAACGGTTTTGAGATCAGGAACGCGGGCTCGGGCCGCTCGCCGGTCAGGAAGCGCTCGGGGTAAGCGGTGATGAACACCACCGGCACCTCGAACACGCGCAGCAACTCGTTGACGGCATCGAGGCCCGACGAGCCGTCGGCGAGCTGGATGTCGGCGAGGATCAGGCCGGGCTTCTTGTTCTTGGCCAGCGCCACCGCATCGGCATGGGTGCGTGCCACCCCGATCACGTTGTGGCCGAGATTCTTCACGAGGCTTTCGAGGTCCATCGCGATGAAGGTCTCGTCCTCGATGATCAGGACGTCGGTGGCGATCTCCGCCGCCATCTCGCGGCCCGCCAGGTCGGTCAGGCGGCGCGTCTCGGCGATATCGGTATTGAGAATGAACGCCACCTCCTCCTCGGAGAAGCCTTCCAGCGAGAGCAGCAGGAAGGCCTGCCGCGGCAGCGGCGTGATGTTCGACAGCCTGCGCTCCGGCGGCAACGCCAGCGTCGCCACGTCGGGATTGTCGTTGAGCGAAACCGAATTCCAGATCTGGGTGAACAGCTTGAACAGCCCTGCGCGCGGGCCGTGCCGTTCGTCCAGCAGCGAGCCGTCCTGCAGCAGGGCCTCCAGCATGGCGGCCACATAGGCGTCGCCCGAGGCCTGGTTTCCGGTCAGCGCACGGGCATAGCGCCGCAACAGCGGCAGATGTTCAGCAACTAGCTGTGATCGCGACATCCCCAATCCATCCTTATCTTGGGCCGTATTCTTGGCCCATAACTTAGGGTCTCAGCCCGGCGGACGTAACCAGAAGCGCCGCGGCGGGCGTCAATTTTAGGTTCGGCGAGGGGGGACCCTGGTTCCCCTGTCCCCCCGACTACTCCCGGGGGGCAAAAAAGTTCCAGAAAAAGTTCCAGGAATCCGGAACCTTCTGCAACTATTCGCATTAGCCTTGACCTAATAACTCGGCGGCAAAGGCCCAATTTCGAGGTAACCTCTTGAAACCACAGAGACTTAACTCTCGGGGAAGCGTGGATCAGACCATGAAGGAAGTAAAGAAGCAGGGCGGGCTTAACGCCGAGATTCAATCCAGAATCGGCCACCAGCTCCGCGCCATGTACGACGATGTGGTCCGACAGGGCGTGCCGGACCGCTTTGCAGAGCTGATCCGTAAACTCGACGGGCCGGAAGCGGCGGCGGCCCAGATCGACGACAAAAACGACGGGAGGGACTAATGCCTCTCACCGACTCTCTTCGCGACGACATTTTGGCGTCGGTGCCTAGCCTGCGCGCGTTCGCGATCTCGCTTTCCGGCAATGGCGATCGTGCGGACGATCTCGTTCAGGAGACGTTGCTGCGCGCCATTGCCAATATCGACTCGTTCCAGCCCGGCTCGAACCTGCCGGCCTGGCTGTTCACCATTTTGCGCAACCTGTTCCGCTCCGACTACCGGAAGCGGCGGCGCGAGGTGGAGGACGCCGAGGGCAATTATGCGAAAACCCTCAAGACCCAGCCGTCGCAAGGCGCGCATCTGGAGTTCGAGGAGTTTCGCGCCGCGCTCGAGAAACTGCCGCAGGACCAGCGCGAAGCGCTCATCCTGGTCGGCGCCTCCGGCTTCTCCTACGAGGACGCCGCCGCCATCTGCGGCTGCGCGGTCGGCACCATCAAGAGCCGCGTCAACCGCGCGCGCTCAAAGCTCTCTGCGTTGCTCTACGTCGAAGGCGCCGAGGATTTCGGTCCCGACGAGACTGTGCGCGCCGTGATCGGCGGCAATGGCGGATGATGACGACATCAAAGTGAAACGAAAGGGCGGCCCGTGCGGCCGCCCTTTTTGTTTGGGTGTCTGGCTATGTTCTCAATGCAGGCCGCCGAAGGCGTAGATCAACACCAGAATCGGGATCGGCACGCCGAGCAGCCACAACAGCAGATAACGTCCCATGATGAACTCCTCCATCGTCAATTGATGCGGCATTAATGCATGGAGAAGCAGCGGGGTTCCTGCGCACGGGTGCCGTAGGGTGGGCAAAGCGCAGCGGGCCCACCCTTCCAACACACGATGTGAATAGCAGCAAAGCACGTGCATCATCGCCGCTATCTTGCGTGCCGCGCAGATGGTGGGCACGCTGCGCTTGCTCACCCTACGATTTCGCTTGCCGCTAGCGCAGCGGGCGCACCGGCGCGGAAAGCTGCTCCGTGCGGTCGCGCTCGGTCATGTCGACGACGGTGACCATCGGCGCGGTGAGCTCGTAGACGTAGCTGACGTCGGTGAAGTAGCGCTTTGCGGTGCCGCCGAGCGCTTCCGGCGCGACGCGGTCGAGCAGGATGAGACCGAAATCCGAATCTTCCCGCCGTGTCGCCGCGCTGGTGTTGAACTCTTCCCAGCGGAAATGAAAGGTCACGTCCGGGTCTTCGCCGGTGACTTCCCAGTTCGCGACGATGTGCGGGTGCTTGCCGACCAGCGACAGGCCCTCGTCGGAATGCGAGGCCAGCTCGAAGAACAACAGCGACAGCGACTGCGCCGCGCGGGCGCTGACCGCAATATCCGGACCGTTGACCACGATGCGGTCGGCATGCGGGATGGCGCGCGATTCGAACAGGCCGCGGAGCTTGACGCCCTGCCACTGGCTTTCGCTGAGCAGCGTCACGACGTTCGACATCGCATGGATGCGGCCGATCAACAATTCACGCGATACGTCCATGTCCGAGCCGTGGCGCAGCGTGCGCGTCACGATCGACTGGATCACGGCCAGGATGTTCTTGACGCGGTGATTGAGCTCGTCGATGACCGCGGTCAACCGCCGCTCGAAACCGATACGGACCTGGATCTCGCGGCTGAGCCGCAGATTGTTGTAGGCGACATAGCCGAACAGGCCGCAAATGATGCCGGTGAGCGCAAGGCCAATGGCCGCCACCACGATCGCCGTCTGCTGCGCGCGCTGGACGGCGTTGTTCTTGGCGTAGTAGCCGAGCGACCAGTCGCGGCCGCCGAACGTCACCGTCCGCACCACCGACGGCAGCGGATCGCCCTGCTTCACCGGACGCAAGGTGACGACGCCCTGATCGTTGGCGACATATTCGTCGCTGGCATCGTCCGGATCCTTCAGCACCACCGAGAACAGCGAGCGGTCGTCATTGGTCAGCATCAGCGGCGCCAGCTCGTAGGAAAAGGCGACGAAGCCGACCGGTTCCGTGGTGCCTTCCTTGAGAATGGCGGACGCCAGCACGAGGCCGATCGGCCCGTTCTGCCGCAGCATCGGAATGGGGTCCGACGCCACCGGCTTGCCGGTCGCCGCCGCCCGCGCCAGCATCGGCCCGATCACCGAATGGCGCTCAAAGGCGCGGCCCGGAATGCCCAGCATATCCGCGCTGCGCGGTTCGACGTCCATCATGACGTCGAGCGGCTTGTCGATCGTCTTGATGTCGATCGGCTTGTCGTCGAAATCGCGGATCGTCGGATTGGTGAAACCGGCGCTCTTCAGTTCCGCCTGTGCCGCGGCCAGGTCGCTGGGCTTGAGCCGCGCGATCCAGGACGCGATCACGAAATCGGTCTTGAAGGCGTAGATCGCCGAGCGCAGCGGCTGCAGCATGTTGGCTTTCACCACTGACGGTGATCGAAACAATCCGGATGCAACGCGCGCGAGCAATTCGCGCTCGGTCAGGCGGTCCTGCACCAGGCTGGCATGGACGTCGATGGCGCGGGCCAGCGCGATACCGTCGATCGCCAGTTCCTGTTCGTGGACGCGATAGGCCGCGAGACCGGAGAGCAGAACTCCGATCAGCGCGATGAAGCCGATAATGAAGCCCAGCCGAACCACTCGCTTACTCAGGAATGACGTGTTGGCGAAGACGTATTGAAAGCATCTCGGGGTCTGCCGGAGCAGAGACACATGGCAATAACGCGAAAGCCAACCCGCGACGAATATGACGGAGCGATCATCAGCACGCAACTGAGAGGTTGGCAGCGGGCAACAATACGGCCACCGTTAACGCTGATTTTGCGGGGCCAGAAGTTGATAAGCTGACAGCGCCGATTTGGTTCCGCCGCGAATGGATAATTCCCGAACAACAGCGAAGGGCCGGCCGTTAAGATTAACGCCGTCCATCCCGGACGGACGGCCCGACGCCCCTTCCGGCCGGCCCCCTCGGCGCCCGCGGGCCGCGTCTTCACGCCGTCGGTTATCCCAGGCCGCGACCTTAACCAGTCTTCGCTGGGCGCAGGCCGCCCTTGGCCTCGATGAAGCCGATGATGCGGTCGAGGCCTTCGCTCTTTTTCAGGTTGGTCATGACGAAGGGACGCTCGCCCCGCATGCGCCTGGCGTCGGTGTCCATCTTCTCCAGGGACGCGCCGACGTAAGGCGCGAGGTCGATCTTGTTGATCACGAGCAAGTCCGAGCGCGTGATGCCGGGGCCGCCCTTGGAGGGGATCTTGTCGCCGGCGGCGACGTCGATGACGTAGATCGTGAGATCGGCGAGTTCGGGCGAAAACGTCGCAGCGAGATTGTCGCCACCTGATTCGATCAGCACCAGATCGAGACCTGGAAATTTCGCACGCATGTCGGCGACCGCCGCGAGATTCATCGAAGCGTCCTCGCGGATCGCGGTGTGCGGGCAGCCGCCGGTCTCGACGCCGGCGATGCGATCCGGCGTCAGCGAGCCCGAGCGCACCAGAAATTCCGCATCCCATTTGGTGTAGATGTCGTTGGTGATCGCGGCGATGTCGTAGCGCTCGCGCATCGACTTGCAGAGCAGATCCATCAGCGCGGTCTTGCCGGAGCCGACGGGGCCGCCGACGCCGATGCGGAGCGGACCGTGAGAGCTTGCCATGTTATGCACTCTTTCCGTTTCGTCGTCCCTGCGAACGCAGGGACCCATAGCCACTGAATTTGATTGTGAACGATGGCGGCTGCATCCGGGCCTGCATGGTTCGAGACGGCGCTTTGCGCCTCCTCACCACGAGGGGAAGCAGTTGAGCAAGCGGCCCAGAAAAGATCTCCGGCGCCGATCTGCCACCCCTCATGGTGAGGAGACCCGCGCAGCGGGTCGTCTCGAACCATGCAGGCCCCTGACGCATCGGCATATCCTTCATGACCGGAACAGCCGCGTATATTGCGTTTCGTGGCGCAGGCTGGCGAGGTCGGCGCGGAAGGTGGCGCTGCCGAGATCGTCGAGCGAGGCCGCGAGCGCGCGGCCGGCGGTGGCTGCGACATCGGCTTCGAGGCCGGCGAGAATGCGCTGGCTGTCGGTCTGCCCAAGCGGCACCAGGCGCGCGCCGGCGGAAATCCAGTTCGACACCACCGCATGCAGGAAGGCATGCAGCACTGGGGCTAGCGGCACGCCATGGGCGGCACTGACGACGCCGACCGCGACGGGATAGACCGTATCGCCGCCGCAAGCCGCGACCAGGCCGTCGAGCCCGTCGCAGGGCCACGCCGCGCGGGCGATGTCGATGAAGGCGCGGCCCTGGGTCGAGGTTTCGAGCTGGCGCTCGCGCGACGGCACGAAGGCGGCGGCGAGTTCGGCAATCTCGCGCAAGGCGGCACCATCCTGCGCGGATGCGGCGCGATGCGCCTGCGCCAGCAACACGGCATCGCAGAAGCCGGAGCCGTCGCCGAGCATCGCGCCCAGCCAGTCGCGCAGCGAGGCGGCATCGGTGATATCGCCCGCCTCGACCGCCCATTCGATGCCGCTGGAATAGGAGAACGCGCCGACCGGAAAGGACGGCGACAGCCAGGTCATCAGCCGATACAGCGCCGCCGCCTCGGCATCCGACATGTCGCGCCGGTCGCCATCGACCGGCACGGGCTCATTTGTGGCCATGAGCATGGGAGTGATCGTGGTGATGGTGATCGTGGTCGCAATGCTCGTCGTGATGATGATGGTCGTGACCGGCATGATCGTGATCATGCGGATGGTGATGATCGTGGCCGTGGCCATGCGCGGCATGATCATGCGACGCCTGCGCATACGCGCCGCCCTCGGGATCGAACGGCGCCTCGATCTCGATGATGCGCGCGCCGAGCCCCTTCACCATCGCCTCGATGACATGATCCCTGCGGATGCGCAGGCCCTTCGGCATGATCTGGGTCGGCAGATGGCGGTTGCCGAGATGCCAGGCGATGCGGACCAGATGCAAGGGGTCGGCGCCGCGGATTTCGATCAGCGGCTCGGCGGCCGCCACCACCTCGATCAGCCGCCCGTCCTCCAGCTCCAAGGCATCGCCGCCGCGCAGCGCCACGGCGTTTTCGAGGTCGAGCAGGAATTCCAGCCCGCGCGTGCCGGTCATCGCCATCCGCCGCCGGTGCCGGTCGTCGAAATCGAGCACGACGGTATCGGCGGCTGATTGTGTCCAGCGATGCTGGCCGAGGACTTTGGTCGCGCGGATCATGTGGGACTACCTGAAGCACGTTCGGGCATGGGGGCCTCGTGGTTCGAGACGCGCGGCTTTGCCGCGCTCCTCGCCATGAGGGTCCTGGACCTCAGCCTGAGGAGGCGCGAAGCGCCGTCTCGAAGGATGAAGCCACCGAATGCGCGGCGATGCAGAATGCGCACTAAAGCTTCTCCACCTTGCCGTCGCTGATGATCTCGATCACCGGCGGCGCGACCCGTAGCGGCGTCGAATAGCTGCGCCATTCCTTCATGTGCGGCGCGCGGCCGTGGGCGTTGAGGTCCTCGCGGGTCTCCCAGCGTTCGACCACCACGTAAGTATTGGGGTCGTTGACGCTGGTATGGCCCTCATAGGCGACGCAACCCTTTTCCTTGCGCGTCTCGGCGATGCACCGCTTGTGACCGGCAATGAACGATTCCCGGTTTTCCGGCTTCACCTGTGTGGTCGCGATGACGTAGATCATGAATTGTCTCCCGTTGGCTTTTCTTGTTAGCGGGTTTCGACCTTTGCGGGGGTGATGTATTCGATCTTCGGCGGCGCGGTCATGCATTTCACGGCGACGCGGCCGAATGCCTTCATGTGGTCGGCGGTGCGGTGCGGCCCCAGCGCTTCCATGTTTTCCCACTGCTCGACGAACACCATCTTGGCGGGATCGGTGACGCTTTCGTGCAAATCATAGGCGATATTGCCGGGCTCTTTCCTGGTTTCCTTGATGCAGGCGGTGGCCGCCGCAATGAATTCGGCGCGTGTTTCGGGTTTCACGGTCAGCGTGGCAACGACGTAAATCACTAGATCCTCCCGGACTTTTGTTCTGGCTTTGATCGCCCGGGACGGACCTTAGAACATGAAATACCGCTGCGCCATGGGCAGAACCTCCGCCGGCGCGCATGTCAGAAGCTCGCCATCTGCGCGCACCTCATAGGTCTCGGCATCGACCTCGATCTTCGGGGTGGCGCCGTTATGGATCATGCTCTTCTTGGAGATGCCGCCGCGCGTATTCTTCACGGGGTAAAGCGTCTTAGCAATGCCGAGCTTGCGCGCCAGCCCGCCGGTAATGGCAGCCTTCGACGTGAACACCACCGAGGACGCCGTCAGCGACTTGCCGTAGGCCGCGAACATCGGCTGGTAGTGCACGGGCTGCGGCGTGGGAATGGAAGCGTTGGGATCGCCCATCGGCGCCGCCACGATCGAGCCGCCCTTGATGATGCAGTCCGGCTTGACGCCGAAGAACGCCGGCGACCACAGCACGAGATCGGCGAGCTTGCCCTTCTCGACCGAGCCGATCAGTTTTGAGACGCCGTGGGCGATGGAAGGGTTGATGGTGTATTTGGCGATGTAGCGCTTGACGCGGAAATTGTCGTTGTCGTTGCCCTTGTCCTCGGGCAACGCGCCGCGCTGCTTCTTCATCTTGTCGGCGGTCTGCCAGGTGCGGATGATGACTTCCCCGAGCCGGCCCATCGCCTGCGAGTCCGAGGACATCATCGAGAGCGCGCCGAGATCGTGCAGGATGTCTTCGGCGGCGATCGTTTCTTTCCGGATGCGGCTCTCGGCAAAGGCGAGGTCTTCGGCGATCGACGGGTCGAGATGATGGCACACCATCAGCATGTCCAGATGCTCGTCGATGGTGTTGCGCGTGAACGGGCGCGTCGGGTTGGTCGAAGACGGCAGCACGTTCTTCAGGCCGGCGATCTTGATGATGTCAGGCGCATGGCCGCCACCGGCGCCCTCGGTGTGGAAGGCATGGATGGTGCGGCCCTTGAACGCCTTCACCGTGTCCTCGACAAAACCTGACTCGTTCAGCGTGTCCGAATGCAGCATCACCTGGACGTCGTAATCGTCGGCCACCGCGAGACAATTGTCGATCGCGGCCGGCGTCGTGCCCCAGTCCTCATGCAGCTTCAGCGCACAGGCCCCGCCTTTGATCATCTCGACCAGCGCGGCCGGCCGCGCCGCATTGCCCTTGCCCGATATGCCGAGATTGACCGGGAACGCATCGAACGACTGGATCATCCGGCCCATGTGCCAAGGACCGGGCGTGCAGGTGGTGGCAAAGGTGCCGTGCGAGGGGCCGGTGCCGCCGCCGAGCATCGAGGTGACGCCGGACATCAGCGCATGCTCGATCTGCTGCGGGCAGATGAAATGGATGTGGCTGTCAAAACCGCCGGCGGTGAGGATCTTGCCTTCGCCCGCGATCACGTCGGTGCCGGGGCCGATCACGATGGTCACGCCCGGCTGGATATCCGGATTGCCGGCCTTGCCGATCGCGGCGATCATGCCCTCCTTGATCGCGACGTCAGCCTTCACGATGCCCCAGTGATCGACGATCAGCGCATTGGTGATGACGGTATCGGCCGCGCCCTGCTTGTTGGTGATCTGGGATTGTCCCATGCCGTCGCGGATCACCTTGCCGCCGCCGAACTTCACCTCCTCGCCATAGACGGTGAAATCCTTTTCCACCTCGATGATGAGATCGGTGTCCGCCAGCCGCACCTTGTCGCCGGTGGTGGGCCCGAACATGTCGGCATAGACGCTGCGTTTAATTTTGGTCGACATGAGAACTTCCTGGTCAGTGGGGGGCCGGCAACAGGCCGTATGCTTCAAACAATTCTCGCAGCTTCAATTGCGCGAGCTGGTATCCGACACGGCGACGCCGTTCGACGCCCGCCGCGGAGAAATCGCGAAAGGCTGCGGGGTCACTGGACTCCAGCGAAAGATTGGCCTTCGCCATCAGGCCGGGATCAGCCAGATCGATGTCGGTGATCTCGTTGAGTATCTTGAAGCGCGACGTGTCCTGAACCCGCTTTTCGAGCTCTGGATCGAGCGATCCCGCCGGCACGGCAGCCGCGAGCGCATCGATGGTCTGCACCAGCTGGTTGATGGTGTTGGCATTGGCGCGGTCCTGCCGTAGCCGGTTGCCGTAACGCAGCTCGCTGAGGCGGTCGTTCACCTCGATCATGTTCTTTGGCGCCGCGCGTTGCTTTCGGAACAGGTTCATCACGACCAAAAAGCGATCGACTTCACCGGCTGCGGAGAACGCTTCGATGGAGTCGCCGAGCGGCGTGTTGTCGATGACACCGCCATCCCAGAAATTCCCGTCCTTGATTGGGATAGACGGAAAGGCTGGCGGCAGGCTGCCGCTCGCCAGCACATGCCGCGGCCCGATCTCCACCTTGGGTTCATCACCGCGCGCATGATTGCGGAACCGGATCAGCTCACCGGAGGCCACGTCGACGGCGGTGACGACAAAGCTGGTTTCGCTGGCGTTCAATGAAATGAAATCGACATGCTTCGCCAGCGTGCCGAGCATCGGGTCGGTGTCGTAGAAATTGGTCCAGTTGAAGAAATTCCAGATATCGCGGCGGGGCGAATAAAACCCGGGCACGCCCAGCAATGCGAGATTGCGGCTGATGGCCGTCCACCAATAATCCGGCACGTCGAGCGACAGATCGGACCATAGCGACTCGAGCCGCCGGCGCGCATCCGCGCGGTCCTTGGCGCCAACGACGCACGCCGCATTGATCGCGCCGATCGAAACGCCGGTTACCGCGACCAATCGCACGGTCCTGCCCGGGACGTCGATCTTGTCCATCAATTCCAGCAGCGCGGTCATCGCGCCGTATTCATAGGCGCCGAGCGCGCCGCCGCCCTGCAGCACGACGCCGATTTCGACCTTGTCCTTCGCCACCTGTGCCATGGCAGATCTGCTCAGAGTTTTCCCTGCACCTCGCCGCGGAAGCCGTAGACAGTGCGTTTTCCCGCCAGCGCGACCAGCTGCACGTCGCGGGTCTGGCCGGGCTCGAAGCGCACCGCGGTGCCGGCGGCGATATCGAGGCGCATGCCGCGCGCTTTCCTGCGGTCGAATTTCAGCGCGGGATTGGTCTCGAAGAAATGGTAGTGCGAGCCGACCTGGATCGGACGGTCGCCGGTATTGGCAACGGTGAGCGTCACGGTCTTGCGGCCAGCATTGAGCTCGATCTCGCCGTCCTTGATGAAGAGTTCGCCGGGGATCATTTTGGTACCTCGTAATGCGCTGCTGCGTCATGGCCGGGCTTGTCCCGGCCATCCACGCCTAACCGCTCGCTCCAAAGGTCGTGGATGCCCGGGACAAGCCCGGGCATGACGGCGTTGATGGTTGTGCGCACCTCACCGGATCGGCTCGTGCACGGTGACGAGTTTTGTCCCGTCCGGGAATGTCGCCTCGACCTGGATGTCGTGGATCATTTCCGGGATGCCATCCATGCACTGCGCGCGGGTAATGACCTGGGCGCCTGACTGCATCAGTTCGGCGACGGTGCGGCCGTCGCGCGCGCCCTCGACGATGAAGTCGGAGATGATGGCGACCGCTTCGGGATGGTTGAGCTTGACGCCGCGCTCGAGCCGGCGGCGCGCCACCATGGCCGCCATCGAGATCAAGAGCTTGTCCTTTTCGCGGGGAGACAGGTTCATGCGAGCACTCTGGTGTTGAGAAGAATCAGTTCAGCCACAGGCGCGGCAGTGCCGCAGCAGACGCGCGGCCGAGCACCGTCATCATGTCGGCGCGCAGCCGGGCCGCATCTTGGGCACAGAAGCGCGCCATTGCAAATCCATTCCAGCAGGAGATGCCGACCTCGCCGCCGAAGGTTTCCGCGGCCTCGCGAATCCGCTCCACGACCGCTTGATCGCCGGGCACGATCAGCGCCGTGCCGATGGCGGCGCCGCCGTTGGCGATCGCCCGCCGCGCCAGTTTTGCGCCGATGTCGCCATCGAGCCGGATCGTCTCCGCAAAGGCCAGCCTGCCGCCGCGGCGCAGGCGCCAGCGATCGACGAACTCGCCGTGCTGCATTTTCTCGCCCATGGCGGCTCGGCCGAACACCACGATTTCGCAGAGCAGGAGCGAGGCGTCCTCGGCCAGATCAATATCGATGCGCCGGATAATCCGGGCGCGGTCGAACAGGATCGTCTCCTGCGGCAGCCAGGCGAGATGGGCACCCTTCTCCGCCTTCAGCACGATATTGAGCTGCGCGGCGGGACCGGGTGCGCGATAGACCTT
>Ga0209758_1001101_pt1 | contig 34939 bp, 37 predicted proteins | sample AraplaMF_Col_mMF_FD_184258 | JGI IMG/M metagenome (GOLD analysis project Ga0209758, IMG submission 184258) | Arabidopsis root microbial communities from the University of North Carolina, USA - plate scrape MF_Col_mMF (SPAdes) (version 2) | ecosystem: Host-associated > Plants > Roots > Endosphere... | reverse complement strand
GGTCCCGACGTGAAGACGCCGCGGCAGATTGCCGATCTCATCGCGACCGCGCTCGGACGAAGAGTTGCGGCAATCGCAAAGGCACCTTCTCCCATCGCGGCGGACGCAGATTTCGAGCACCGCGCCGTTGCGCAGTTTTTGACCCTGATCGCCGCCGGCCGCGCCGCGGTGACGACGGATGTGGTCGCCTCTCTTCTCGGTCGACCGCCGCGCAGCGTGGAGGCTTTCATCTTCGAACATCTTGCCGCGCAAGCGGCGCTCGCCGGATAGAGTTCATGAGCATTCCTTTCGTCGACATCGCTATCATTGGCGGCGGCCCGGGCGGCCTGGCACTTGCGCAGGGCCTGAAGAAAAACGGCATCGACACCGCCGTCTTCGAACGCGACCCGGTCCGCGCCGATTACGTGCAGGGTTTTCGCATGCGCATCCGCCAGCGGGGTATCGACGCGCTTCGGGCCAACCTGCCGCCACATCTTTACGAAGCCTTCCTCGATACGCTCGGCCTCGCGCCGACCGAAAGCCTCGCACTCGACGAGCAATTCAACCGGCTCCACGATGCCGGTCGCGGCAGCGTCGAGCCGGAAGATACGCATGTCGAAAAATCCGTCAGCCGCATCACGCTGCGCCAGATCCTGCTTTCCGGCCTCGACGGAATCTTTCATAGCGGCAAACATTTCGAACGATACGCAGTTCAGCCGGATAACACGGTAATCGCCCATTTTGCGGACGGCTCGGCGGTGCGCGCCAATCTGCTCATCGGCGCCGACGGGGCGGGATCGTCGGTGCGGCGCCAGCTCCTGCCCGATCTCTCGAGCATCGACACCGGCGTGCGGCGACTGGCCGGCAAGATCACGCTCGCGGACGCGGAGCGTCACGGCATCTCGCCGCTATTGACCGATTTCAACATGCATGTCCGGCCGCGCGACGGCCGCACGCTGATGATCACCAGCCATCGGGTCGATCCGGCCGCTTATGCCCGTCACGGCCTGATCGGCGCCGATGACCCGAGCCACGGAGATATTCCGGGGTTCCACTTCAACAACACGACCAGCTATGCCTGGTGGAACACGGCCTATGACACCGACGAACTCGGGCCGGACAGGGCGCTCGAGACGCTTGACGGCCGAGCGTTGCTCGAAGCGCTCCTCGCGCGGATCGCCCATTGGGACGAGCGGATCCTGAAACTCATCCGCCATACGGATCCCTCGACGGTTGCCTTCCTCAAGGTGAAAAGCTCGACGCCCGGCGCCGTCTGGCAGACCGGCCCCGTTACCCTGCTCGGCGATTCCATCCATGCCATGACCTATTTTCGTGCGCTCGGCGGCAATACCGCACTCTACGATACGGGCCTTCTCGTACCTCAGCTCGTCGCCGCCCGCCGCCACGGAAAACCGCAGACCGCCGCCGTCCACGACTATGAAAATGCCATGCGCACACACGGCTACGAAGCGGTTCGTTCCTCCCTGTCCGCAATGCTCAGCAATGTCGGCGCCGGCCGGCCGCTTCCGGCGGTCGCGGCTCCGCGATAAACTCAAGGAACAGATCCCATGTCCATCGTCGTCTTCGGCGCCTCCGGCAATATCGGCAGCAATATCCGAAAGGAAGCGCTGTCTCGCGGGCACCGGGTTACCGCCGTGACCCGCTCAACCGACCTTGAAGCCGAGGAGCGCCTGACCGCCCTCAAGGCCGATATCGCCGATGCCGACGATGTCGCGAAGATTGTTTCCGGCCATGAAGCGGTGATCAGCGCCTACAGTCCCGGCCTGCGCCGTCACTCTGCGGAAGATGCGGCCGAACTGATCGGCAAGGCTCATGACGCCCTGTTTGCCGGCATCAAACGAGCGGGCGTGCGCCGCCTCATCATCATCGGCGGCGTCGGCAGTCTTGAGGCAAGTCCCGGCACCGATGTGGTTGACAGCGATTTCTATCCCGCCGAACACAAGGCCCACACGCTGCGCAACCGGGAGATTCTGCGAAGCCTCAGACGTGGCGACCACGACCTCGACTGGACCTATGTCTCGCCGCCGCTCTCCATCAAGGCCGGCAAGCGCACCGGAAAGTTCCGTCTCGGAGAGGACCGGCTGCTTCGCGACGAAGCCGGCGAAAGCCGTATCTCGGAAGCCGATTTCGCGATCGCCATTGTCGACGAGCTCGACGGGCGCAAATTCGTCCGCCGCCGCTTCACCGCCGCCTACTGACCGCCCCGCCCCAGGATAACCAGACGCATGACCAGCAAACAGCGCAAACTCAACCTCAACGTCGGCATCAATACCACCGGTTACCTTCCGGGCGCCTGGAAATACCGCACCGGCACCCGGCATGAGATTACCGATCCCGATTATTACCGGCGCCTGACCGAGCTTGCGCACAGGGGTCTGTTCGACGCCGTGTTCTTCTCCGACCATCCGGCGCTCATGACCGATCCGAACGGCCGTCCCTTCCACACGATCGATCCGCTGATCCTCTCCACCGCACTCGCCGCCCAGGTGCCGGACATCGGCTTTGTCGCGACCATGTCCTCCACTTACAACTCGCCCTATAATCTGGCGCGCCGCACCCAGTCGGCCGACATCGTTTCCGGCGGCAGGCTGATCATCAACATCGTTTCCTCCTTCAATCCCAACGTCGCCGCCAATTTCGGATCGGAGCCGCTGCCGCCGCGCCACGAACGCTACGCCAAAGCCTCCGAATTCCTCGACGTCGCCAAGAAGCTCTGGGCGAGCTGGGATCCGGCCCGCGAGGGCGAGGTGCCGGAAGACCGTTTCTGGGATGCGACGAGCGCCCACACGATCGATCACCAGGGCGCCTATTTCACCGTCAAGGGTCCGCTCAACGTGCCGGTCGGCCCGCAAGGTCATCCGGTCATCGCCCAGGCAGGCGCTTCGGAAGGTGGCATCGACCTCGCCGCCCGCCACGGCGAGATCATCTATTGCAACATCCTTTCCCGGCCGGCCGGCAAGGCCTTCGGCAAAAAGATAAAGGACCGGGCAGTCGCATTCGGACGCGACCCCTCCGGTATCCGCATCGTGCCCGGCCTTGTCGCCATCGTCGGCGAGACGCGCGAGGAAGCACTCCGCAAGCATGAACTCTTCAGCGGCGCCGGCTCCGAAGACGGCCTGATCGCCCGTTTCGTCAAGGAAAACGGCATCGACCCCAACGGTTTCGATCCGGATGCCATTCTGGATGCGGAGCGCTTCATCCCCGATCCGAACCGGCTGCAGGCCGTCGGCATGGGGCTCGGCTTGTCCGATCTTCTCACGCACGAAAGACTGACGGCACGGCAAGCCGTACGCAGGTCGGAAGGGCATCATCGGCTGGTTCTCGGTACGCCCGAGGAAGTGGCGGACGCGATCATCGATCTCTGGGCTGACGGCACGGTTGACGGCTACACGCTGCAGCCGCCCCGCGCACCGGATGATATCGAGGAGTTCGTAGAGAAGGTCGTCCCGATCCTTCAGGACCGCGGCGTCTATCGTACCCGGTACGAGGAGAAAACCGTTCGCGAACGGTATGGCCTGCCCTTTCCGGACGCCGATACCGGCACCGGCAGAAGCGCCGTCGTTTCCCGACTGGGCTGAGGCACGATCTTTGAAACGCCCGCGGCCGTGCGATGAAAGCTGGACGAACTCTTCCGCGTCTGTCAAAAGCCGCGCAGGACGCGACTGCCGTTAGATTTAGAACGGGGTCGCCCGTAGCAGTCCCGTCCATGCGCTGGTCGAACTCACCGAAACGGAGGTCGCTGCGCTTCGGCTAAGACCTAGGGACGACGCCCCTCTTCGGCACGGGGAAAATCCAAACCACGCACACACCTGGCCCTTTCATGCCGATAAGGACGCACCGCCAGCCCTCATCGATCGAACTTATCACATTCGACCGGTGCCAAATCCGATCGCAGCTACATCGACGCGCTGCCCACAATTCCCGACCGCTTCGCGGCAGTCGCGGGACCTGACGGCTGTTGGCAGCGGCTGCTCAAAATCTCCTTACCGGATTGGCCAGCAATCCACCCCTGGACTGGCTTCATGCTGCTTTTCACGACAGGGTGCCTCCCAGCCGATTATGCCGGCATCGTCATGGCGTCCGATCGAGGTGCTCGGGAAGTGCGGCAACCGATTCGCGGCGATCCAGCGCATCGCGGCCCATTTCTAAGTTTGCTCAACGTCGTTTTTTCAGGATGATGACGAGGGGCCGGAGTGGGCAGTCCAGGCCCATGCGCAGCCGGTCTATAACGGCGACACGCTGTTTCGGTGGATCCGTTTTTGAAAGGGCCGTTTCGGATCTGCTGTTTTGGCTGCAGCAGTCCTTGTTCGACGCGATCCGCAACTGCGTGTGAAGATCACCAAGCCGCTTTTTGCATTAGAGACGCCGCTCGGGCTATGCCGCTCGGACTTCCTGATAGAGGCGACCAAAGGGGAATATCGGCCTGTAACGCTCATCATCGAGGCGTTCGGTATCGAGACCGAAGAATACCGGAAAGCCAAGGACGAGATCGGGCCGCGCATGAATTACCTCGGGCCGATCTTCAGTCTCTTTCCCGAGGACCTCGCCGAAGCGAATGCGCCAGACGCCTCAAAGATTGGGTGATCGATAAGATCTGCTCTGCCGCAATCCGATGACGAGGCTGGGAGGGACAATGTCGATCACTGATGTGGCGAGGCGGCCAGCTCACGTTTAGCGGCTGCCACCAAGGCTTCCTGAACAGGCGCCAGCATCTCAGGAGGGCAGCTCCCGAACATGCGCGACACGAGGTCATCAGCAAGTTCCGATAGCCGCGGCTTCAGCCGGTTCGGAAACAAGCGGTCAATTACAGTTGGGTCAGCGTCCAGGCGCTTCAATTCGGTCATTATCGCGCGCATTTCAATTTCGCGCTCTTTCACCATTAGCCAAAGGCCGGGGTCGGCCCTTGTCCGCTCAAGACTGCGCTCGTCCGAAGACGACGTTCGAAAGGTGTTCATCCTGGCCCTGATATGCTTCTCCTGACAGTCGGGCGGTGCGCCATAATGCTCGCGGCCGCCGCGCGGCTATATCTCACCTGACCTAAGTTCCGACGGCTCGCCATCTTCGCGCAGCGGATCGCGCGCCGTGTGGGCGAATTCGCGTAGATAGGCTCTTGACCTCTCCTCCGTCAGGCGATCCGAGAGGGCGTCGATCAGCAGCTCGACATCCGGATTCAAATCCGCCGGCTCGATCGTATTCTCCTCCCCCTGCTGGAAAATTGCTTCGTTCAAGGCCTGGAGATCGTCTCCAAACGCCTCCCTGACCTCCTGGCGCCGAAGGACGGCCGATCCGGACACCCGGTCGACGGAGGCGTGCGGGGAGATTGAGGAACTGTCACGCTGATTGCGCCGCCGTGCAGAAGATGCCGAATAGGTGTTTCGATTGAGCTTTTCGTTATCGATATCGAGATCAATGTCATCAGCGGGCACGGTGCGAGATCCACGCCTCGCATTTCGTTCCGGCTGTTGCTCCGCATTCTGCAACTCTTCTTCAGCAACTCCGGCCGCGCGGTTCTCACCGAGATCCAAACGGCGACGCAGTTCATCAAGTGAGGAAATATAGACATGACGAACGCCCTCCTTGACGATGAAGCGCAGATCTTGTGGTTGTCTCGGCCGCTCGACAGCTGCAAAATCGACGTCGGTTCCCGCAGACCCCCCGACGTTCCAGTCAGCTTGTTTCGCGACTTTCGACGCTCCCGGCGCGACGAATGTGCAGTTGTCGCTGTCGGCGATCGTCCATTCGACGGGCTTCATACAAGGTCTAGGTACCGGCCTAAACCTGCGGACTTTGGAGAACATCCGTTCGCCACTAGAGTCCAGCTTCATGATGCGCATCAGCGGCATGCCGGTGACCTGCAGGATCGCCTCTTCTGGCCTCATCATCATCAGCGTATTGACCGGAAGAAGATCGACAGCAACCGGCACTTTCGAGATCGACCGTTGCCTGCGACCATGACGATGGGAATAGGACGATTGCTCCACCCATTCTGTGGTCTTGCCGGCCGCCAGCGAGACCGCTGTCGCATCATCCTGGTTCTGAAAATTCATGAACAGCTTGATCGTCGACGCGCCCATCAGGATCTTCTGGCCCGAGCGCTGGTACAATCGCTCGAGTTGGGCACCGTCCTGAAGGATGAAGACGAAACGCACCCCGTTCTTGCGGATCAAGGGAGCAAGTGTCAGCACCGTGTCGATGCGACCGCCATTGCCGAATTCGTCGAGCATCATGAGAACTTCGTGCTCGCCATCTCGTAATTCACCCATCTGCACGAGCTTGTCGGCCATCTGCTGGATGAACATCGAGATCAGCCGCTCGTAGATCTGCATCGCGTTCCAGTCGGCCTGGACGTAGATTACGAGCTTACGCTTTCGGATGACGTCGATCGGGATTGACGTGATCGAAGTCAGCGCCTCGACCAGCGGGTTCTGCAGGAAATTGAGCTTGGCGACGATCTCTGCCGCGATCCCTTCGCCGAGTTTTTCATGGCGACCGGCGAATTTGGTGAGCTGCATGCGGGTCTGGTCGGAAAGGACGTCCTCGTAATTTTCCAGCAACTGGATGATTGCCTTGCGCTCGTCTGACATCGAATTGAGGATACGGTAAAGCTCACTGAGCGACTTGCGTGTGTCCGGGCATTCAAGGACAAAGCCGAGCATTGCCGTCAGCAAGATCCTGGCGCTCTCCTCCCAGAAGTCTGAGGAGTCCGACCGCAGTCGCTCCGGCAACAACATCTGCGTCATCTTCTGAAGGTCGGTGATCCGCTCGTAGGGGTCGGTGCCGATGAGATCGAGCGGATTATAGCCGTCGGTAAATTTCGATCCGGGCGCCAGCAGGAAGGTCTCGTAACCCTTGTGCTTGAGATAACCGGAGGTTTGCTTGTAGAGCTCACCGCTGATATCGAGCACGACCTGCGACCCTTGAAAACTCATCATCGTCGGGATGGCGAAGGCGCGAGACTTGCCTTGACCGGGCGAACCGATCAGCATCACATGCTGGTCGCCGTCATTGCGCAGCAAAAGCCCCTGCTTCAGCCCGAGCACGATGCCATGCTTGTCGCGCAGGCGAAAGTCGGCGGCATCTTTCAGTGTCGCGAGGCGCGCCCGGCCCATGATCATCCGCTGGCGTTTCTGGATTGCCGCGCCGATCGGGAAGCCGATCAGGGCACCGGCGGCGGCAAGACCAGCCAGTGCGGCGAGCACCGTCTGCCGGGAGGACTTTTGATAGACGCCGGCAGCGTCGACGGCCCCAAACGGCGCCTGGTACATGGCGGCGAGATGATTGCCAAAATAGCCGGCAATCTCGGCATATTCACCAGCCTTGGTGACGACGAGATAGAAGGCAACGCCGTAGGCGACGACACCCCCATAAGCAGCGGCAAAGATAAGAGCCGTGTGAGCGATCAGGCTGAACATCGACCGGACATGCAGAAGGTATAGGATCTTGCGCGACAGCGCCCTGCCACCTTTCAGCATCCAGAGGGAAAGGAGAAAAAACAGAAACGGCGCGGAAAGGGCAAACGCCAGGAGGGACAGTCCGACTGTATTGCGGGTGTGGATGATCGACAATGTGTAGCGAATGGCGTCGACAAAGCGCACCCGCGCGACGTAGTCAAAGTACGAGGCCGACCCGAAAGAGGAAATATACGCATCATAGATCAGCGTGAAGAAGGCCAGCCAGATCATGGCAAGTCCGAACAACGTGAGCGGCAAGGTGAACAGCGAGACGCGCTGCAGACCAGTCCATTTCGGGCGGTCAGTTTCGGTGTGCGTGAATACGCTTGCCATCTTCGTCCACCTCATCGGCAAAGTAGATTTCGCTGACGCCTCGGCCCCCGGCGGCATCGCTCTTCTTCAATTGAACCACGATCGGGATGATCGAGCGGATGTATCGAATGATATCGTCGCGCTCCATGCGCACATTGCTGTTCAGCACCAGCGTCGAAAGACGGTTGAACGCATGGTGAGGCGAGTTCGCATGGATCGTCGACATCGAGCCCGGGTGCCCGGTGTTGATGGCATTCAGGAAGTCGAACGCCTCGTCGCCGCGCAACTCGCCCATGAAGATGCGATCGGGCCTCAGACGAAGCGCCGTGGCCAGAAGATCGGTCATGGTGACCCTGGCTTCGCCCTGTCCACCCTTCGAGACGAGCAGCGACACGACATTCTCTTGGCATGGCTCCAGCTCGGCCGTATCCTGCATCAGGATGAACCGCTCATGGTTCGGAATGGCAGTTAGCATGGTGTTGAGGAACGTCGTCTTGCCGGTCGACGTCCCGCCGGAGATCAGCATGCTGCGGTGGTTGATCGCGGCAAGTTCCAGGAAATCCCGAACCCTGCCCGCCCGCAGCAACCGCGACAGTTCGATATCGACATCGTCGATATAGTCATCTCCAGTGACCTTGGTGAAGCGGAATGCGCCAGCCTTTTCATAGTCGTTGAGATCGAAGCGGCGGATGAACTGCTTGCGGATCGAAAAAGCGTGGCCGGTTGCAGACGTGGGATTCAAAACGAACTGGACACGCTCGCCGCCGGTGAGCGTCGCAGACAATAACGGATTCTCGGCATTGACGGTTTGTTTGGTAAACGATGCCGCCCGTGAGGCCATGTGCCGGATCGCTTCCTGATCCAGGTCGCCGACGTCTTGTCTGACCATGCTGAGCTGGCCGATCTTTTCGAGCCAGATTTCGTTGCTGCGCTGGCAGGAGATCTCGACGACGGCGGGATCGTCAAGGAAGCCACGGATCGGTTCCAGCGCCTCTGCCAGAAAATGCTGCTCGGCGGAGATTGCAGGACGTGCGTTCATTTGCCGTATCTCTGCTTGCGCAAGCTCTCGAACCGCTCGCGAACCGGGTCGGGGTAGAGGTCGGCGAAATCAAGATCGCCTGTGACGAAGACGTTGATGTCGGAGCCCTGCGGAATATGGATCGTTGGCCGGATGTTGCGGCTGTCCTGAAAGGCTTCGGTGCCCAATTGCTGAATGCCGGAGGCGATGGTTTCAGCGGCGATTTCGCGGGCACGATCCTGTGACGTCTCGCCATTGTCCTGCGGGATGCGGGTGAGGCTGCCATTATCGTTGACGATGGTGATGTAGCGATCTTCCTTCTGGCCAAGCTGGGCGATGTATTGCGTGGCGCCGCCGATCAGCGTCATCAGCGCCGGCGGTCCGAACCGCTCCCAATATTTCCGGTCCACGACACCGGTCATGCCTGACCGGCCAAGCCGGTCAGTACCGTAGGAGCCGAGCTGCACCGAGACGCCGTCGCCACGGATCATCCGCGTCCAGACGATCAGAATGCGCTCCTGTCCGCGTTCGACGCCGGATTTGTAATCGCCGATCAGCGACGAACCGGCCGGTATGAGGATGCGACGCCCGTCAAAGGAATAGACGTCCTCGCGCACGACCCCCTTGACCATGCCGGCAAGGTCGGAATTGATCGCCGTCTCCAGCGTCCCGCGGATCATCGTGCCCTGCGGGATCCAGGCGTCGGTGCGGCGGTTTTCCGTGGCGACGGAAACGTCCACCCCCTGCCCGCCCATCGACTTGAGAAAGGCACGGTCATTGTCGACCGCACCGCCGCCATCCGTGGCAGTCGCCGGCTGGGCACCCGTCCCGACCCCTGAGCCGAATAGGCCCGCGCCCGTACCATCACTGGACGCCCGGCCCGCGCCACTCGTCTGGTCCGATTGATCGAAGACAATTGCCGACGAACGTACGCGCTCCAGCAGTTTTGCCTCCCGCGCGAGCTCGATGCACCGCGGGTTGTCGGGGTTCTTGCCTCGTGTGCAGTCGACTTCGGCAGGAGGTGCGGCCGGAGCGGCGGCCGGCACGACAGGTGCTGGCGGCGGAGGTGGGGGCGGCGGGGCCTCGGGGACCTCCACAGTCGGCAGTGGCGGTGGCGCCGGCGTCCTGAAGCCTTCGTTGCGCTTTGCCTGGGCTGGACGAAACTCCTCACGCGGGGCGGTATCGACGGTCGGCTCCCTCTCTCCGCCCGCAAGGAGGAAATACAGTATCACGCCAACGCCGGCGACTGCCGCCACGAGCGCGACCGGACGCATCAATCCTGTCCCGGAACGTCTGACCTGTCCTCCGATGGCGGTATCGTTGTCGATCGAGTGGTAGTTGGGATCGGACATGGGGCGCCTCCTATCGCGGCTGGGGTTGCGGGTTGCCGGCTTCGATCCGCTTGGGCGCGACCGCGCCTTCGATCGGCGCCGGGATATCGGCAGGGGCAGTCCGAAGATTGAAGAGGCAGGTTTCGCTGTCGGTGCCGTAGCGCAGCGTCCATTGTCGTGAGACCTTGTCGATGACGATGTAATCGGCCTCGCGGCGGTAGTTCACGAGGCTCTCGCGGCGCCTGCCGTCTACGATGAAGATCGCCGGAACGTCGCCCGTGAATTTCATGAAGGTCTTGAGCCCATCGTCGAATACCCACAGCGGCTTGGCTACATCGCTTCCTTTGAAGCCGTAGTCGTAATTGACCTTGTCGCGGCGAATGTTCTTGATATTCGGATTGCGCTCGGCGTCCTGAGCCTGTTTCCAAAGCTCGGCCGTGCCTTTCAAGCCGGCATCCTCGGGGTAGATGAACTTCAGCTTGAATGTCTGGTTCTGCATTGCCTTGCTGTCGTTGACGCGCAGATCGAACGAGTAGGTCCGCTTGGTGGTAACGACAGAAAGATTGGTCGCCGCGTCCTTCTCCATCGGCTTCAATGTCAGCGAACGCCGGTCGGCCGACGTGAGGATCTGCCAGGAAACAGTGTCGCCCGCGACCACCTGGGTGATTTCCTCGTCCGAACCGAAGAGGATTGTCGTCACCAGTCCGTAGGTGCCTGTCACCTGAAACACCTGCTCTGCCGAATAGGGAAGCGAGCGCACACGAGGGTCGAGCCGTCCGGGCCGTGCCAGCAGTTCGGGATGAGCGACGGTCGGTGAGAGCAGCAGAAAGAGGAAGAATGCAACCACCCATCTCATCACGGGGCAATCCCCGACGGCATGGTCTCAGGGACTTTGGCGTATTCGGTCACCACGAATCCCAATGGATTATAGAGCCGAACCCGGTTGCTGGCGGGAAGATTGATCTGCCGGTAGCGCACCGTTGCCGACCAGCGATTGACGACCTCGCCGCCGCGGCGGCGCTCCCGTGTTTCGAACCGCACGGCCATGGTCGAGGGATTGAGGGGATTGACCGAGAGGATCTCCGGTCGGATGTCGCCGATGGCGCCTATCGTCTTCACCGGCCCCCGCGGATTGGACGGGTTCATCCACTCTTCGTAATCCTTGAAGGCCTGTGAACCCGGCTCCGACCACAGCGCAATCATGTCGAAATTGTCAGAAAGATAGCGTGGATCGTAGGTCTCGCGCCGGATAACATAATTGCCGACGAATGACGCACGCACGGCCTGCATTTCTGAAACGTTCGATCGATCCCTGTCGAGCGTCGTCACGGTCTCCATATAGCCGGTGTTCTTGTCGACGATGAGCGGAACGACCTCGGTGCGAACGAGCGGAAAAAGTTGCGCCACCGAAAACGACAGCACGCCAGCGACAGCCCAGCCGGCAACGGCGAACGCCAGGAGGATGAGACCGATCAGCGTGCGAAGAGACCGGTTTTTTTCTCCCCACGACAAGTGCTGATCGTAGATGTCCTGAGGACCTGGGACACGTTCGGCCGGGGTGGCCCTCAATTGCCTTTTGAACAATGCCAAATGCCGAACCTCGAAGTCATCATCTTGAAATCAATCCCGTCGCCGTGTCGTCATTCGCTGTTGCGGCGGCGGTTGGTCAGCATTCGTCCGAGAGCGCCGGCACCTGCCATGCCGCCACGTCCGGCGAGCGCCGCTGCAGTCACTGCTCCTCTTGGGCCTGCCAACATGCCAAGAGCAACCGCAGAGGCCTGCCCGGCCCTCGAATTGCTGGCCAAAAGCTTTCGCCGAGCCGCGCCATAAGCAGCATCGACGCCGCCCCCTCCCGGTACACCCGACACGGCTGTCCCGTAAGCGAAGGTGCGGGCGAAATCGGGCACCTGGAAAATGAAGTACGAGATCAGTGCGAGGTAGAGTACCATGGCCAAGACGATCGCCAGCGCGTTCTCCTTGGTGGCCATGTCTCCGTTGATCGTGTCCATCATGCCGATGAGAAACCCGAACGACAGCCCGGCCATGATGTAGGTGAAGAGCAGCATGAACATGCCGTAGGCGACGCCTCTCACCCAGGCGTCGAAAACAAACCGGGTGTTGCCGAAGAAATAGCAGAGGATGGCGATCGGGCCGATCGCCAGCATGACGGCGGTGATCATCTTGGCGAACAGCGTGACGCCGGTGAGGATCAGCAGCATCGGCAGCAGGCCGAAGACGAGTACGATGAAGACGACTACGGCACCCGTGACGTTCGGCAGCCAGCCGGATTCATAGGAATTGAATAGCTGCATGGCGAAGTCGTAGACCTTGCGGGCCATCGAGGCGACTTGGCTGGCAAGATCCGCTCCAGCCGACTGCCCGCCCATCGCTGAGGAAATCGCCGAGCCGAGATCCTGGGGCGTGGAGAGCACGAACTGGCCAATATTGTCGTAGAACATTGCCCAGGACATGATCAGGGCGTAGGCGAGCGCAAGCTTGACGGCAGTGACCGCCATGTCCTGCAGCGCGACGCTCGACAGACCGAGCGCGCCCCAGAGAAAGTACAGGATCAGGAAGATCGCGAGGATGCCGGAGACGAGATTGCTGTTTTCGGCAAATAGCCCCCAGGCGCGCTCGAGTGATGCTTCGTTGATCTTGTCGAAGTATCGCAACGCATCGCCATAGAAATTGATCGCGTAGCTGACCGGATCCATCTCGCATCCTAAAGGTGGTTCCCAGAACTGCCTAGAATTGATTGACTGGCCGCATCGGACCGCAATCGTCCCTCATCGCCGCCGACAGTGCCTGTACAGGCGGAGTTGGCTTCAGAGCGTCGTCATATCCGAGAGCTGGCACCGGATTTTCATCAGCCGAGCATTTCGCCAGCTGCTCGTATTTTCCGCCGCAGCCACTCAGCGCCACGCAACCGAGGATCAGGACGAGGATCAGCCTCATTGAGACCATTCCTCGAATGCGCGCAGTTGGTCGCGAACGGAGGCCCCTTGTTGTTCAGTTCCGCCGTCGCGCATGACGCTGTTGGGAAGTGTCGCAAAGGTCTTGAGGTTCTGGGACGAGGTCGCGAGCGCTGCCTTATATTGCTGGTTCAGAAGCATGACCTGATTGTTGAGTGAGCCGACCGCCTCGTTGGCGGTCTGGTTGCCCTGCAGCACCATCTGGGTGTTCTGCTCGAGCGCCCCCTTCAGGTCCTGCGCCGTGCCGATCTGCTGCGTCGCCTGCATGAAGGAATTCTGCCGGTCCTTTGAGGCGCTGTTCATGGCGTCGGTGAGTGCCGTCATCGTCGTCAGCGTATTGATACCTTGCGAGTAAGCCTGATTGGCACCTGATAGCTCGCCGCCCTTGGCGGTATCGACGACCATCTTCACCAGATTGAGCCCGTTGATCAGCTTGGCCGCCGTGTTCTGGAACTCGCCGCCAATCCCGCCGAACAGCGCCTGATTTCCCGACAGGATGCTGTTGAAATCCGGCGCCTGCCCCATGCTGAATCCGTTGCCGGTGGCAAGTCTTGCGAACTGGCCGGCGTCTTGGGTGCGATCGCCGGTGATCGCCTGCAGCGTCTTCGTCGTGTTGTCCTTGACGACGGACGTGTCTTCCTGAATCTGCTTCGAAAGCCGTTCGATCTCCTGGCTTATCGAGATATTAGCTGAGTCCTTGACCGGCACCTGCGCAGAAGCGGGCGATATGGCGGTGATGCTGAGCGCTGTCGCGATAACGAGTTTTCTCATCTGCCTGTCCTCTCATTGCCTGTTCAATTCGCGGTCGGCCTGGCCTCGACCACCGTCACGAGCCCGAGGGCCGGATCCTCCATCGCAGAGAAGGTCGCGACGGTGCCGTTGGCACGCGCCTGTTCCTGGAGATCCTCGAGCCATCGCTGGATCTGTTCGGTGGTCGCGGTCGACGGCACGGCGAAGCAGCGAGTGCTGCCGGTATCGATGATCGTGGACGGGCATTGGATCTGCGCCATGACAAGCGAGCCATCTTGGTCTTTCGCATTGCCGCTGCCCGAGCCGCGCAGGTTCGCTGACGACGATCGAAGCCCGGCTTGCAGGCGCTGCAGATATTGCTGGTTAGCCTCGGTCGATTTGCGAACAAACTCGTTCCACACGTTGCCGCGCTCGATCTGAGCCTCGGTGTTGCGATCGAGAGCTTTCTTCAGCTGTTCGCCGCATCCCTGGCTGTCGCTCACGGTTTCCGACACGGCAGTGTCTCCCGCCGGCGTGCGGTCGCCATTCTGCGCCTTGTTGCGGCTGTAATAGGCGGAAACGTTTTTGACGTAATCCTGGGTTTCCGGGATGTTGGGAATCTGGCCGTTCTGGAGTGATTGGCGATAAGGGCCGGCATTGTAGCCGGCGGCGATCAGGTCATAGCGACTGCCGAACATCCCTTGCAGCTGCTTGATGTATTTGACGCCGCCGCGGATGTTGTCTCGAGGGTCGTAGGGATTGACGCCAAGCCCTGCTGCGGTTCCCGGCATCAGCTGCATGACGCCGGTGGCGCCGACCGCGGATCGCGCAGATTGCCGGAAACGCGATTCCTGCTCGGCGATAGCAAGCGCGAAATTCGGATCGACGCCTTGGCGGATCGCCTCGTCCTCGACCATTCGGGCGACTTCCTGCTGGCTCGGCGTCCGCTTCGATTGCCCTGCAGGAGCGGTGTCACCGGGCATACCTTCTGCCGAGCAATCAGCCGGTGCGCCAGAGCCTTGACCGGGCGCCACGCTGTCCGTCGTTCCGCCCGATGCACCTTTGAATGCCTGGGTATCGGCTTGGTAGGTTCTGTACCAGTTCTCGGTTGCCTGCTGAATGTTCCGGCGGGCATTGTCGATCACTGGCACCTGTGCGTGGGCGGCAGAGGTCATCACCGCAGCCAGCACCAGAGCGCTGACCGAAGCCCGCTCAGGAAGCCTTGCGTTGGTCATCGAACGCATCCCCCTTCCAAGTGCAGAACTTCGACAGCCAGTTCTTCGGATCGTCGCCATATTCATCGAGCAGCATCTCGACCTCGCGGACTGTTTCTTCCCGGCCAGACAGCACCTTGATAAACTCGGGCATGTGGGACATGTCGACGCGTGCGATGACGCTGCTCTTGGCCTGCTTGATCAGCATGAAGCGCGAGCTCGGGTCGCCGTTCTTGACCCAATCGAACTCGGCCCGTGAAAGGCCGAAGTGATCCATGTAGGAGTTCTCGTCGGCTTTCGGATTGGCAAAGAAGATGTTGGTCGAGGTCTGCTCGATGATCGTCCGGTTGACACTGGACTGCACCACGTCATCGGCCGACTGGGTACCGAAGATGACGAGACCATTTCGCTTTCTGATGGTCTTGAAATAGTCCTTCATGGTGCGCTTGAACTCGTCGTCGTCGAGCAGCTTCCAGGCTTCGTCCATCAGGTTGATGATCGGCGCCTTGCCGTCATAGATCGCGTCCAGCCGGTGGAACATGTAGAGAAGGGCTGCCGTGCGCACCGGCGGGTCGTCGAGGATCGACGTCATGTCGAAGCCGATCATCGGCCGGGAGATATCGAGATTGTCGTCGGCATTGTCGAAGAGCCAGGCATAGGGGCCGTGATCGACCCATTTGTCGAGCCGTGCGATCAGGCTGCCCTCGGTCCGCTCGCTGCCGGCAAGCAGGGCGCGGAGCGACGACAGACGGCGGTAGGAACGATCCTTGGTCTTGAGGACCGACTTGATCGCGTTGCGAATGATCGCCTCTTCCTGGGGCGTCAGGCTCTCGCCTTCTTTCGAAGGCTTCAGCATGAAGCTCAAGAGGCCGTAGAGGAAAACGCGGTTCTCCTCGGTATCGTCGAGCAACAGTGGGTTCCAGCCCGACGGCTCGCCAGGTTCGAGCGTCATGTAGGTCCCGCCGGCGGCCCGCACCATGATGTCGAGGCCACGATCCTTGTCGAAAACGATTGTCTTCAGACGCGGGCTGACCCGGTAGGCCTGCAGGATCAGGAACGCCATGATCACGGTCTTTCCGGAACCGGTAGGACCGAACACTGTCGTGTGCCCGACATCACCCTGATGGAAATTGAAGAAAAACGGCGTGCCTGATGTCGTCTCGAAGATGGTGATCGCCGGTCCCCAGTGATTGCCGTCCGGCTTGCCATAGGGATAGGCATGAAAGCTGCTGAGGCCTGCGCCGTTGAGCGTCGAGATCAAAGCTCGGCGCGCGATATAAGCCTGATTGCCGGGAAGCTGCGCCCAATAGGCCGGTTCCGCGTTCAGGTCCTCCCGGACATAGGAGGCGCCGAGCGCGCCCAATTCATTGCCGATCAACGCGACCGCGTCATCAAGCTGGGCGGTCGATTTCGCGACGGGCATGACGGTCAGATGATGCTCGGTGAACGCGACGCGTTTGCGAGCCAGCTCATCGCGGGCGATGTCGAGATTGGCCTGGACGCTGGAGCCGCCTTCGTCGGCTTTCGACATCTGCCGGTCGAGCCGTTCGATCCGGCTGCGGGCTGCCATATCTTCGATGAACGACATCGACTGGGTTACCACCATCTCGAACGGCAGCTTGAGGATATAGTCGAGCATGCCGGCGCCGGTCTCCGGCGGATATTCCTTGAGCGACACCATCGCTGCATAGCGGTCGTCGTCCTGCGTATCGCCTTGGAGATGGATGATCCGATTGCCGATCGACGTTCGCCGTGCCGGCAGCATCTCGTCGATCGGAATGTTGCCGAAACGGACCGGTCTGACTTTCCCTCCGTTCAGAAGGGTGTAGAAAAACTCGCATTGCTCCGAGAACCAGATCTTCCGCGTGCCCTCTTCGACCACCATATCCTCGGTGAGATCGCGATAGATCGTCTTTCCGCTGCCAAGATCGGCCTCGATGCGCTGCACGTCTCGCAGCACCTTCGGGCCATAGGCAGATAAGGACTTTTCCAGTGCTCTCGTGGCTTCCACGAGCTTATCGCGCATCGCCCGGAACTGCTCCTTGCGGGCGACCTTGCCGCCCACGCCCATGACTCGGGAGAGCACCGATCCTTTTTTGAAAAGCGGACGCACCACCAGCGAGACGTAGGTGTCGTTGACAAACATCTCGTTTCTGGAAATGCTCGACTGATAGACGTCGTCGAGGCGCCGCATGAATGGATCGGCGAAGCTCGAGGGCAGCGACGGCGCCACCTTTCTTCGGACGACATGGGTGTAGAGCGCGAAATTGCCGATGGACGAAATCGCCCGAAACGCCGCATTGCGTTGGCGCTGCAACATGTTGATCGTCTCGATATCGGCGGTCTCGAATGAGAAGCCCGTCAACTTGATGGTCGAGACCAGGCAGTCGTTCTTCAACCGGATGATGCCGTTTTCGATCGGCACGTAGAACGGGACATGGGCTGAGATACTGCGATCGGCAAAGATCTCCCACCCCTTCAACAAGCTTCCTTTCAGCGATCTTGCCATCGTGCTCATCGGTCAAGCTCCATAGGTCCGGATGCCGCCGCCGAGCCGGCGCCCGAGCGGGTTGATGCCGCACAGGCTGAGCCTGCCGACGATGTCGAAGAACCAGAGGTCGAGCTTGACGGTCAGCACATAGAGAATGGTGTGCAGGATGACGAAGGAGACCGGGAACCAGAGGATCGATCCGAGGATCATGAACACCATCAGCGAGACGAAGCATTCCGCCAGGAAATAGGTGTACGGAATGCCCATGACCGTCGGCGGACGGGTCAGGGCGAGAATGACAGGATAGCACTCGATATAATCGTCGCCACCAGCAGGAGTTTGGGTAGACCCGGCCATACTCAAGACCCTCCGCCAGCGAGAAAATCAACGAGTTCGGCGGCGGCAAACATGCCCGCGAGGCTTCCTCCAACGCGAAGCAGCGCTCCCCACGACCAGTATCCAAAGGCAGCCGCCAGAAACATGCCGATGAAGGCGATTGCTCCAACGGAGCGACCGAACGGGCCGGTAAAGAACTGCACCAGCCGATCGGCGGCGTTCTGCAAGGCATCGAGGTTTTGCGCCGCGGCCGGCTCGTATTGGCTGACGACCAGGAGCGTGGTCGCAACTAGCACCATTGCGGAATGGCCGACCCACCTGCGCTTGGCCATGGAATGGCAGACGACGCTACCGCAAAGCACTGCCATTGCGAGTATGTTCATTGATGCACCTCTTCCTTGACGATTTTCAGCGGACTGCCGAACTGATTCGCCTCCTCCACCTGGTGAAGGCGAGTTTCCGGTGCGTGCGAGTCCGCACTCGAGAAGACAAGCATTGGGGATCTTGCCCGGTCTGCGGGCCTGATTCGGCCTGGTTGACTCGGGTCGGGACGAGAAGGCCGGCCAACCTGCGGATTCGGAGCAGACTCCGCTGCGCCCGTGTAGTTGCCGACGACCCGCGTCACATAGTCCGCAGTTTCGCGGATCAGCGGCAGCGACCGATGGGCGTCGACACGAGGCTCGCCGGCATTATAGGCCGATGCGATAAGCACCGGGTTTCGATACTTGTCGATGAGAACGCGGAGGAACCGCGTGCCGGCTCGAATATTCTGCTCGGGATCCGTGAGATCATGCGCGCCGAAAGCCTCGCCGATCTTGGGCATCACCTGCATCAGACCGATCGCGCCGGTCGAACTGACCAATTGGGGATCGAAGCCGGCGTTTTCGGTCAGCATGATCGACAGCACCCAGTTCGGATCGACCCCCTCCTCGGCTGCGATTGTCAGGGCGAGATTGGTATAGCCGTCAGGTATTCCGGAACGCAGGTCAGGCCGGGGCTGCTTCAGCGCCGTGTCGGCATCGTTACGCGGATCGGTGAGCGGCAGGGCTGCGCCTGAGTCAAAGGAGAAGACGCTCATCGGTGAGAGCACGGCGCATTGGCGCCGCGCTCTCATGCTTCCTGCCGCTTCTCCCGGTCGCTCCAGATCGAGGCCACCGTAATCAATCCCGACTTGATCAAGGTGACGCGAGCTTGTCACGAGCATGTCGGTATCCAAGTTCCCCGCAAAACGCTCGTTGAAGCTGGCGAGATCAATTGATGGCGGTGAGAGGCGCCTTTCTTCAACAGGACCAGACGATGCGGCAATCCGCGTCGCGTGCGCGCCAGCCTCCCTGAGACGGAGAAGCACTGCTTGATCGGTGATTCCGGTAGCCGGCTGTGCTCTATTATCGGCCGAACTGGCGGCCGATCCGGTAAAGAGAAGCGCGGACGTCACGGCAGACCAGATGGCGCTGCGTGGCCAACGGATTAGCGGTCTCTTTACAGAAGAATGCGAGCTGCGATCCATCACCGAACCAGTCAAACTTGTACTTCAGTACAAGTTTTGAACTTCATTCTTCGGCGGAAATCAACCCCAAAGTTGCACTGCAGTACAATTTTTGATGCAAAGAGACAGCCTGATCCAATCGGATATCCAAGGAATTCAATCCGATAGACGCGACCATCGATCCGGCTTCCAACGATAATCGATCTGCTCTCGATCGCCCAAAATTCGCGACAAACGCACAGCGGTGCCGCCTTTGACCAAAACCGAACCGGCATCGGCTGCCGACCGGCTAGCATAGATTCGGCACGTGAAATTCGGCAGCTCCCGCTGAACCCTGGGCGCTTGCCAGCACGTGAGTACCTGATAGCGATGACCATCGAGGCCCCTCGCAAGATCGCGTGAGATCAGCTGCACGGGGCCGAGACGGTGACGTTGAAATTCTGCGCCATATTCCAGCTGGCACTCGACGATATTGCTTGGATAGTTTCTGCAGGCGGCGAGAGTGAGATATGCAAACGGCTCCGGCGGCAGCGGCCGCTGCGCCAGTTGCCCACATCCGGCCAATGGAATCGCAATGGCCATTGGCCAAAACAATGCAGTCGAGATCCGCACGGCTTCATCTCCTGGTTTCTTGCCGATAGCCGGCATGTTCGAGGGCTTCGAGAAAGAGATCGCGGGCGAGCCCGCAGAAGGGCGACGAGGTCTGGGCCATGCGCAGTCGGTCAACACCAGCCCAAGACTGGAGATGGTTGCGACGACCTCGGCCAGATCGTCATTGAGACCGTCGCGAAACATCTCGCGACCCCGATGCCCCTTGACGACGATGGCGTAGTCGTTGCGCGCGATGCTGTGCCACAGTTCCAGGGTCCCGGTTTCACTGCCGTAGCTCTCCGAGTCGCAGATGAGCATCAAGGCGTAATCCGGATACGGCAGTTCGCATTCTTCGATCGAAGTGCCGCCATGAAATTCCGTCAGCACCGTGGCCGACGAGAACAGCAGCAAGCGCTCATTGATCAGCAGCCGCCGCTGTCCGAGATGCACGAACCCGTTCATGACGGCCGACCGCAGGAGGCTCGAAGCAAGAATTTCCGCGCAGTGCTCGCAGATCGACACCAACTGATCGCTTCTCAAAGCAAATACGTTGTGGAAACGGCGGAGAACGAAACGCTCGATATTCTCGGTGCGACCGCCGAGCGATTCGACAAACGCGAAGGCATCAAGCCGTGTCCAAGGCTTCTTCAAGTCACCATTTTCAGCGGAAAACCCGGCGACGTTCACCAGGCTTGACGAGCCGACGACGATTCCGGCGGTCCGGGTTTGCGCGCCGCAACCCAGGCAGTCGACGCAGACCGGAACCTTGTACCATTCCTTCGTCAGTAGGGATCGCTGGCTAGTCAGTGGAAAACCCGTCTTGCTGATGGAAAGCCAGACCGGCGGCGATCCGACGCCCCTGTCTTACAGAAGGCGAGGAATGTCACTGGCAAGGTATCGGCTCTCCGAAATCGAACTTGTACCACAGTGCAATTTTTTAACAGGCCGAAACCGGTCGCTCAAGATTGGAAGTCGGCTTTAATGAAAAATGCCAATTCGACCACACGTGCGGGTCGCGCACGCTTCTGTTCGTAGATCCGCACGGTCCGCGATGGACACATCCGCTGAATCGCTACTTCGCGAACGCGCTAATACACGCATTAACGCAAGAACTGGTTTCGCCCTTTTACGGATTGTCTCAAGCTCTTTCACCGATCCGCCCGCTCAATCTGTGGAGTACCTATTCGCCTAACCGCGCGAACGCGGATTCACCGATTTGCGCATTGACACAATCGCCGATGCACGCAATCGCCTAGACGCTGAGCAGCGGCATCTCCTATCCGCCGAAATGCCAGCCGCATCTCATGGCAAACCGGAAGCGGCTCTCACCCTCAAGGCTGGCATCTGCTCCCCATTAACAGGCCGACCGGCCTACAACCAGCGTGTCCTGCGCTTACGAGAAATGCGGGTTCGTTATCGATAATTGGTTCCTTGATCACGAGCTCCTGTCGCGGAATTCCTAATTTTGCAATGAGGTCGAGCCGGTGCCATTGGTTCGACCAAGTCTCGGGTATCCTGGACGATGTGATTCGGACCGATGGAGCGAGGGTCAGAATGACCGATGATATGAGCATTCAGCTTTCTTTATTTCTTGAACATGGGCGGGAGCGTGAAGCCGCCAACTTCTATGCGGCAGCTTTTGGTGCGCAGGAAATGGACACCTGCAGTATCGACGGCGTGCTGGCGGGCGTGGCAATGCGGTTTGGCGAACTGCCTGTGACAGTCGCCGGCTCCAATCCCAATCGCGAAAAGATGCCCTCCTACGGCGGCCCTTTCTTTCCGAAAGAGGCCGGGGCGGTCAGCACGATATTTCAGGTCAACGTCGGCGACATTGATACCGCTGTTCAGCGGGCGGTTCTGGCCGGCGCCGTAATCCGCGACAACATACAGACAGATGAGATCGGCCGCTGGGTCGCGTCGATCTTTGATCCCTTCAACCATATTTGGACGTTCGTGGAACGGAAGCGGGAAACCACATCGCGCGCCGCATGATTGCCGCACGACCCGGAGACCTGTTGTACAGTCCGATGCAGATCACGTTTAGGCCGTTTACACGCGATGACCTTCCCGAGTTCCGCGCCTGGTTCCTGGACGCGGAGCTATCCCGCCGCTTGTCCTTTCCGAGCGATCAGTGGCTTGCTTATGTGACCGCCGGAGACGCCGCACGCTGCTGGATGGCGCTTGCTGCTGGTCAGGCTGTTGCAGAGGTCCAGGTTGACCAGGAGAATTCCGAACGCGGCTATCTCGACCTTGCCGTGCGCCCCGACCTTAGAGGGCGGGGCGTTGGCACGGCGGTACTGTCGGCTTTTCAGTCCGGCCCGGGGAAAGCCTATCAGGTTCTCGAAGGCCGAATTACTCCCGACAACGTCGCCAGCATTGCATGCTGCCGGCGGTGCGGTTTCACTATTCTGCCGGAGCTCGATGCAGAGGGCTTCATTCAAGCAATTTATCGCAGGTCGCGCGATTGCTGAGATGCGAGGGTCCAGCCTAAGCCGTGGTCTCGTGGGACCATATGCCGTTGTCGTTGTCGCCGAAATCCGAGATCGTCGCGATAGCGCTGGGTAGCTTGGTGCAGAACCTATTCTGTGTTGCCAGATGCAAGGCAGCAACGAATGAATCCCGAGATTTCGGAGTTTCAGATGATAAAAATCGGTTCGATCGTGATCCATTGTTACGAATTTAAACGCATGGTCGCGTTTTGGCAGGAAGCCCTTGCATTATGTACCGCGTGCGCCCGCAAGCAATGACTGGATCGTGCTTTGTGATCCTAACGGTCATGGCCCCAATATTTCCTTTCAGGCTCGCTATCGCCGTGGCTGGCGGAGAAGCTGGCTCCACCTGGACCTTTATACCGATTGTCAGGAGGAAGAGGTACGTCGCTTGTTGACGATCGGAGCGAAGGAATATCCGTGGCGCTATCCCCAGAACGCTGACTACGTGGTCTTGCAAGACCCGGACGGAAATCTTTTCTGTATCGTGCAAAAGTCGCCAGTTTCCTAAGCTCGTTCTGGCGGGTTTAGGTCCTTCCCGATGAAACAGCTTACTCAAAAAGGCAGCCAACGGTATCGCGACGGCCAATCATGCGCTGACGCCGAGCTGGGGGCCGGCGCTATTCTTGGTTGGACCGGCTATGCCACCGTGCGTGCGCATGTTCGCTTATCGGTGCCGTCACCAATTCACTCCAGCGCTCATGATCTCATTCCGCCCATTGCCTACCAGCGCGTTCGCTGAATCGGTCGGCTCCAGGTTCGCCTATTCGCGTATTGGAGTATTCGTCTATTCGCGGACCCACCGATCGCGCATTGCCGCAATCGCCGAAGTGCGCGTTTACCTGTTTGCCGATTGCCTCAAACGCCGTTAAGCGCAGTCGCCTATTCGCCTATTCGCCTATTGGCTTATTGGTAAATGCCCGGTCGGAAGCGGGTCGCACCCTCCAAGGCTGACTCCACCTTCCGCCTCCTATCGGCCCGAATTCAATCGCGCACTCAGCTCGCACGGTTCCAGATTGAGCTACAATTGTCGGCGCCGATACCACTGGACTCGCCTAGGCGACGATCGCCCCTCGGGCGAAACGGCTAATGGTATACCATTAGCCTATCCTGCCATCTCTCACCAGCCATCTCTCACCAGTTCGGCCAGCACGCCGTACCTCATCCGTCGATGGGAGCGCATCTGTGCTCCAGGGCGAAGGCTGGTGCATCATTTCCAGCGCGAGGAAGAAGCGGTCGAGCTCTTCCTCGCACTTCTCAGGCAGAAGCGCTCTCGCGGATACGGATTGAGACCCCACGCCGGGCGGGAGACGGTCTACTGACCGGCCAAAAAAAGAGCTTGGCCTGCGCAGCAAAGCCTGCGCCGGGGTTCGATGCGCGGGCGCAGGCTCCGGGTCCATACCTTCAAGGGGGTGTATAGACTTCATTCGGCCGATCGAGTAGCCAGGTTGGCGAAGCGGCATTCCCAATCGGAAGAAGGGCCGTTCCGGCCCCTCCCCTTCTTTTCTTCGATCTAGGCGCGATTTGAAAAGAGCGGCATGATGCGCTTCTTTGCGAGGCGGTCTCGCGTCGTGGTGAACATCGAGCACCCCATTCCCGCCAAGTTTACCACCCGTTGATGTTGGCGGGTCCGTACCAGAAGCGCACCTTGACGGTTGTCTCATCGATTTCCTCGACGATTGAAACGGTGAAGCTGCCACCAAGGTTCGAAGGCGTATCATACACCTCGACCTCTTTTTGCCGATCGGCCATGTTCAGACCTCCGGGCGGATAATTGTCGGCCTGCTTTGCTGAACCCGGACGGTGAAACCCGCAACCCGGGTGCCGATGATGCCCGGTTCATCGATATGCTCGAAAGCGGGATCGAAGACGACGCGCGAAATCTCAAACTGGCTCGCGACGAAATCGATGGAATGCGTCGGCGACACGCTGTCGCCTTCCTCGTTCACGCCGGTCACCAGCAGGTTCCCCGCAAGCGGCGACGGAAAATCCACCAGTTGGGTGAAGCATTCGAGGCCGTCGACAAGGCCGTTATCGTCGCAATAGGCGAGGTGGTGATTTCCGATCCGCACAGCGTCGATGCAGGTGCAGCCTATATGGGCGTAAATGGATTTCAGGACGTCGTGCCGATCGATCTCCACCCTGCGAATGGTTCCGGCCTTGGCGTCGATAAGATAGCCTGTAAATTTGTCTGTCATGGGGATGATTTCCTTCTTCCCGCGAAGTGGTCTTGCTCTTGCCCTCGCGGGCAGAAGCTCGGGGTTTTCCGCCCGCCCGAAGGGAATGATCCCGACGGGCGAGACCGCTATTCCAGCCGTTGGCTCAATCCCACGGAATGACGGCCATCAGGTCTTCGTCGTCCTGACCGGGGTAACGGCCCAGGTTGGCATTGAGCCGCCCATGGCCGGTGTTGATAGAAAGGCTGTAATAGTCGCCGCCGCTCTGGTTCTTCCTCTGCCAGATCGCACCGATTTCGACCTGCCGACCCCTCGGGGACTTTGCGAAGAGGCGGTAAACCGGCGCATCGGGGTTGGTGCTGCAGTTTTCCTTGCCCGTGATGTCGAGGTCGTAGGAGATGGAAGCGATGTTGCCGGTAAGGGTGTTGTTCTCACCGAAGCGGATGAAGTTTGCGTAGTCGTTCATTGTCTGTCTCCGTTGGTTGCGGTTGCCACCCCGAAGGGCAAGCCCCCTCGGGCGAAGCCTCCCCGGTCTTTCCGGTGGAAGGGCCTCTGACATTCCCCCGGACAGAGGGGGGAGGGCGAAAGCCCGCCCCCGGCGACGGCTGTTCGGGTCAAGGGGTCGTGACGGGAAAAAACGGAAGGTTCTGCCGCAGGCGGAAAGCCTTTTTTTCCGGCGCGACAAGCGGCTTCGCCGCGCCTGCCCCTTGATCCGGACGGCCGACGATGTCATGGGGCGAAACAAACAAACACGGCGTGGAACGGGCCTCATCGCCGGGTGCAAAGCGTCCGATCGACAAGCGATCGTAACCGGGATCGGCGGAGACGGCGGAAGGCCGGCACCGTGCCCATCGGCATTGAGCGCGATCCGCTCGGCGAGCGGTTGGCCCGAACAGAAGAAACGATCTTCAAGACATGGGCGGAGGTCAGGTGGTCGTTTCCCACGAGGCTCCGGAAAACCCTACGGCGCTATATGGGAGCGCTGGTTTCCTCCGCCTGGCTACCGTTCGCCGGCAAACCGGCTCACTCCTGCCGCGGTCGCGCCGCCCGGCGGCGCTGCGGCTGGAAAACGATTTCGGACAGCGCTCACGCGCCGACTTTGCTCTCTCGATCGCACCAGCCCGACGTGAAACGCGCCCGGCGCGATCCTGCAAAGATGAAGAGTATCGGAGAAATCAGCATAGCGCCGGCCGCCGGTCGGGATTTCGGGAATTCTCGACGCGCAAGAAGCGGAAAAACGGCAGCCGCAGGAGCTTCAACATAGTGGCCCGAAGGGGAAGCGGGACCGACTGCCCCCGCTTCTTGCGCTCCGTTTTCATGGGCGGGTGGGGAGTTTCGAGGGGTGGGGCGCCAGGGGCACCCCTCGCCCTGGCCGCGCCGCTCGATGCGGCCCGCGGCAGGAAAGCAGCTTCACCCGCTCGATCCGGTCGTCTCTGATGAACATGGGAGCTGCGCCGCCCTGTGCCGACGGCGCTCGCTTGAGAAATCACCTTGCAGCTTTCAGCGCCGCCATCTTCTCACCGATCAGCCAAAGCGCCTTGTTGAGCTTGATATCCTGGTCGATGCCGTTCACCGCGCGGGACTTCATGCGGCGCGGGCGGCCGAGATCGTCACGGCCAACGCCGCGCAATCCGCCCTTGAGGGCGTTTTCCTGCACCACGTTCCAGACCGTCCACAGATCATCGGCGCGGTCATCATGACGGCGGGGAACGAGCAATTGTTCGGCCTTGATCGGCGTCGTCGTTTCGCCTTCGCCGTCCCCAAATCGCAGGACATGGGCGGCGTCTGCGAGAATATCCCTTTCATCGCGGTTTAACCTCAGAGTTGACCAGTCCTGCGGAGCGGCAAGGGTGCGTTCAGCCTCGCCGAGAACGCGATAGGTGCCCTCGATGACCTTGTGCTGCACGTCGCCGGAATGGCGCACCTTGATCGCATCGATCGTGCCGGTCTGCGTTACCAGGGAGTTCAGGCAACGCACGCGGAAAAGCCCGGCCATCAATTCGTAGGCGCTGGTTCCGTCATTGGCGTTCTTGAGGAGGATTTCGCAAACGGTGTCGCCGACGCTGTAAACCTTGCCGTCGTCGATGCGACGCATGCGAATGAGGTGCTTGGTGAAATCGGCCTTGCCCTCGGTGCGGCTGCGCGACTGCTTCGCACCAACCGGCATGAACCCTTCCCGCATGAGGCCGCGCAGAATCTCGATGGTGGGAATGGGCTGGAACCGTTCGGACCGGCTTTCGTGGGCGGTCACGGCGAAGATGGAAGGGGCGATGCGGCGCATTTCCGTTTCGGTCAGCGCCCGGCCAGTGTCGAAACGTGCGGTCTCGGTGTAGATGCTCATGGTCTGTCTCCAAGGTTTCCCGTTGCCACCCCGAAGGGCAAGCCCCCTCGGGCGAAGCCTCCCCGGTCCTGTCCGGGAATGGCCTCTGACATTCCCGCGGACAGAGTGGGGAGGGCGAAAGCCCGCCCCGCGGCGGCGGTTGTTTGGGTCAAGGGGTCGTGACGGGGAAAAAACGGAAGGTTCGGCCACAGGCGGAAAGCCGTTTTTTTCCCAGTGCGACAAGCGGCTTGCCGCGCCTGCCCCTTGATCCGGGCGGCCGACGATGTCATGGGGCGAAAACAAACAAGGCGGCCCGAACGGGCCTCATCGCCGGGTGCGCAGCGATCCGCCGGGCAAGCGATCGTTACCGGAATCGGCGGAGACGGCTGCAGGCCGGTTCCGTGCCATCGGCATAGAGCGCGGTCGGCTCAACGAGCCGATGGCCCACACAGAGCGAACGATCTCAGTGGAAACGCAGGGATGCTATGTCGGAAGATCCCACGGATTCACGAGCGCAACACCCATACCCTCAAAATCCTTGATATTGCGCGTGACCAGCGTCATCCGACGGGTGAAGGCTGTCGCCGCAATATAGGCGTCATTGATCGGCTTGGGATTGGGCACATGCCATTGGGCGGCCTGAACGGCCGCCGCCTCGTCCAAAGGCAGGATGCGGCCGGAAAACGCAGTGAGAACGGTACTTTCCAGCCAGTTGCGCAGCACCTTGCCGGCGGCTGCATCATTACGCTCCACCAGCCGAACGCCGATCTCCAGTTCATGCAGGACGACGGAGGAAATGAAGGTCTCGGCCGGATCGACGGTTTCGTTCCAGACGACGACATTGGGATCAGCCTTGCCGCTTGCAACCTTGCGCAGTTCGGACACGACATTGGTATCGAGCAACAGCATCAGGACAGATCGACCGGTTGGGCATGTTCGGTGCGCGACGGCAACGGCATGTCGACGTCTTCCACGCCCGGCGCCGCCAGCATGTCACCAAGCGTCCGCATCTTACCTGTGAGGCGTTTGTACTCGTCGAACGACAGGAGAACGTGCGCGGGCCGTCCCCTGTCGGTGATGATCACAGGCCCATCCTTAGTGGCGCGCTTTGCGCGGCCAAGGTCCTGATTGAGTTCTCGTCCTGAAAGCGTGGTGACGGTCATGGGGGCCTCCAAGACTCGTGGTTACGTAACCACATTTAATCCGCATTGGCTGGAATTGCAAGATGCGGCGGCTCGCGAGACACCGGTCGCAAGCTGCCCGACCGTGGTCGGCGAGTGCGATCCTGCAAAGATGAAGAATATCGGAGAAATCAGCATAGCGCCGGCCGCCGGCCGGGATTTCGGGAATTCTCGACGCGCAAGGAGCGGAAAAAGGGTAGCCGCAGGAGCTTCAACAAAGTGGCCCGAAGGGGAAGCGGGATCGACCGCCCCCGTTCCTTGCGCTCCGTTTTCATGAGGGCGGGTGGGGAGCTGCGAGGGGTGGGGCGCCAGGGGCACCCCTCGCACCTGCGCGCGCCGCTTCGATAGCGGCTCGGGGCAGGAAATCGGCGTCGGTATCGGCCTGACGTCGGCTTGCCCGGCCTTGGCGCAATCGAGGACTCTTCTAAAATCCTGCTGTGAAATCAAAAAGGTCTGAGCTGTCCGGTTTTTTCGACATTAATGGGCGGTTCCTTTGGTTCGAGGGCGCGCGATCTGACAGGCTGCGCCCCGTCAATGCCGGGCGCTTCGGGCGAGGGCGGCGGCGTGGCCCCCTTCCCTTGCCCCTCGGCTCTCCGAAGCTTCGCATTCCAGCCGCCCATGACATGAGCCAGTGTGCGCCATTCTTCATGAAATTTCATGGCGAGGCTGTCGCCTACCAGAACGGTTGCGGGAATATGCAGAAGCGAGAACTGAATATAGGCCATGTGGACGGCGCGCCGGTCGATATCGACGGCGGTGACATGCAGGCGTTGCTGGTAATTGAAACCCGCATCCCTGATGGCCTCCGCCAGGGCGACGATCATAGCGCCGCTTCCGACGGCGGGTTCCTGCGCAGTCAGGAAGCCGCGTTCCTCTATGATTTTTCCGATGTCTTCCCTGCTGCCGGCAAGCATCTTCGCCATCATCCGGCAAATGGGATAGGGTGTGAAGAATTGCCCGCGCGCCTTGTTGTGCAATTCGAGCGCATGGAACGTCGCCCCCAGGATATCCTGCGGCATGTCCTCCAGCGCCATCGTGACTTCCCCCATGATCCGGGCGAACGCCTCTACGGCGGCGTGGTCATATTTGCGGATGATTTCGAGATATCGCGCTTCTCGCCTCTCGAAATTCACAAGATCGTCGGCGTTGCTCATGGCGATGGCTGCGCATTCGCACCAATCGGAAAACACCGAATAGAGGTCGTGCTTGTAACGGCAACTCTCGAAAAGCTTGACGATGGTTTTGAGGCGGGAATTGTTCATGGAATGGCTCGACGCTGATTGATCCGCGAAGCCGGTTCCGGTCTTCCGAAAGCAGGGGTCTCCTGCTTCCGGGTCGCGGGAACGTGGGCGGAAGGGTGTTTGGGGGAGAGAAGGGCCGAGCCTTCTCCCCTGCCCTTCAAGAACGGATGGAAAGGTCCATGAGCCCCACCGTGGATCGATGCCGGGCGGGCGCTCAGCGCGCTATCAGTCGTGCTCTGCCAAATCTGCGAGAGGAGTTTCGGGCAGATCGAAAGCCTTGAGGGCGGCGCTCAGGGCGTCCTGCACATCGCTCCACTTCACGGCTTCATGACCGGCAAGGTAGGCGCTGATGAGCTTGCAGCAGAGTTCGGCGGCGAGGGTGGGATCGGAGGTTTGATCGCACATCGGATTTCTCTCTCGAAAGGGAGGAACCAGCCGCGCGGGAGAAGCGCGACCGGCCGGCGTCTGCGGACTATTCCGCTGCCATCGGGAAAGATTGTGCCTCGGCCTCGGCTTCCGCGTTCGGCTCGGCTGCGATCCGGACAGGCGCCGGGAGCCAGCCCGATCCCTTGATCCTCCGTTCCGCGATCAGGACGGCCCCGGCCTTCTTGGATGCAGCCGAAACCGCAAGGGCGACTTCCGGTCCCTGCGCTTCGAGAACGCCCTGTTCGATCCCCCGGCGATTGATGTGGCTGAAATAGCTGCCGGCGGTCGTTTCAAACCAATCCGTCATATTGACCTTGAGGGCGCGTCCAAGCTGGTTTGCCTGTTCGATACCGTTCCGGCGGTCGCTGTATTTGACCTCCACCGCGTTGACGGCATGCGCAGCGGCATAAGCCAGCAGCGACAGAAGCTCCTCGCGGCTCTGCGCAAGGCACCATTCGAACAGGTCGGCGGGATTGCCGGGGATTTTGTGCCCGTAGTTCTCTTGCAGGCTTTCGAAAGCAACCGAGGCTGCACAATCTGCCGGCTGCTTGATCCATTTGCCCATGCGCTCATGGGTGAGCGACATCTGCAGAGCGCTTTGCTCGGACACAAGCCCGCCATAACTGATACGCAACAGCATCGCGTGGAAGACGGCGGCCAGGGCGACATCGGGATTGTGCGCCAGTTCCACACGCAAGGCGGCGGTTTTCTTCGCCGTGAGAACCTCGATCAGCGCTTGGGGATGCGTGAACTTCGGGCTTCTTTCCTCGGCCTCGCTGCTTCCTGCGCCGACGGCGACGGCCTCGTCGCCTCTCGTTCCGTTGTTGTTGTCGTCTGCCGTTTCCTCGGCTTCGTCTTCTTCCCTGACGATGCCGATCGCGGCTTCCGCTTTGCCGGAGTGGTTGATGAACACGATCACGCCGCTGCGCGCCATGTCGTCCGGGTGATAGGCTTCCGTCTTCTTGGAGATTTCGTCCAAGCGCTTGTCTATTTCCTCGACACGCTGGCCCGCAGCCTCGTAGGCAAGATCGTTGTCGATCAGTTCGGCCAGATCGTCGCGTTCCCTTACGAGCGCATTATAATCGGCCTGGTCCTCGGCGGAGAGCTCGACCTGTTGCGGGTAGATGCGCGGAATGTTGAAAATCCAGCCCGGACGCGCCAATGCGATTTCCACCCATTTCCAGCCCTGCTCGCGATAGGGCGCGGCGACCTCGTCCAGCTGTTGCGAAACAAGCCGGTCGAGCAATGCGACATCGAGCACGTAACCGCCGCCCTGTTCATCGAAGAGATCACGGCGCACCGCACCGCCTGCCTGTTCATAGCCGTCCAGCCCGCCGATCAGCTTTACGCGCCGGTCGGTGCTGGCGACCTCGCCGGTCACAAGATTGGACTTGATCCGATGGGCGTGGCGGTCCCAACCGGGCAGATTGTCCCAGACCTGTTCCTGCCGCTCATGGTCATCGCAAACGGTGAAGGCGGAAAGCTGCTCGAAGGTCATCGCCCCGTCGCGGTGAAGCTCAAGCAGCTTGGGCGACACCTTCGCCAGCGCCAGACGGCGGCGCACGATGATTTCGGTGACGCTGAAATGGGCCGCGATATCCGTGATGGATTTGCCCCCATCCGCCATGACCGAGAAAGCCTCGTACTGGTCGACCGGGTGCATGTCCTCGCGAAAGATATTTTCCGACAGGCTGGTTTCCGTCGCGTTGGCACCATCGCGCACCTTGCATTCAACCGGATGGTTCTTGGCGATCTTGCCTTGCTCCACCAGCAGCAGCAGCGCCTTTCGCCGGCGTTCGCCAGCGGTCACGTAATAGCGGCCCCGCTTCTCGCCCGCGCGCACGACGAGGTTTTGCAGGACGCCTTCCGCGTCGATATTGGCGGCGAGGTCGGCAATTTTCGCAGGATCGTATGTCTTGCGGACGTTCCTGGGGTCGGCGTCCAGCTTGTTCAATTCGACGATGACAGTGGTGGTCATGGCTTCAATCTCCTGATTTCCCGTTGGATCGGGTCTTAAGAACCCGCTGTGGGCGAAGCCTTCTTCCTTTGATCCGAAGGACGTGCCCGCACGTCCTCGGGACGAAGGGAGGGGGCGTAAGCCCGCTCCCGGGAGGGCGAAGATCCGGTCATGGGTCGGACGGGGGAAAAATCGGAAGGTTCGGCGCGCAGCGGTGAAAGCCTATTTTTTCGACGGCCGACAGCGCCTCAGGCGCGCTTGCCGATTGGCCTGATCTGCGCCCTATCGTAAGAGCGGCAATATCACGGGGGAGAAGCGCATCGGCCTCGTAGCGGATGCTCCGTGCAGAAGCGGGCGCCCAAGCGCCCTCCCCATCTCGTCCAAGCCTGCCTTGGCGAGCCGCGCAATGTGATCGTAACCCGCATGGGCCGAAACCCGTTTCGGGGTTCGGTGGAGCTGTGCCTGGTTGGAGCGAAGCGGCGAGAAGGCGCCACGCAATTGAGCACGCTCCCTGAGGATGCGCTCGACAAAGAGTTCGCCCGCAATCTCTCCAGACTGCAATGCCAGGCAAATCGGTATAAGCCTTGCCTCGAACAAATCAGGAGAAAACATGGAAACCGTGGAAATCAGCAGCCGTAGCGACTTCGCCCTTTGGGCAATCGAGCGGGCGCGGGAAATCGTAACGTCCGAGGGAGCTGCGTTTGCGATGGCTGCTCGCGATATGGACGAGGAAGCGCTTGGAAAAATGGCAGCCACGCTGGGCAAAGCCATCAGCGATGCGATGCTGGAAGTGTTTGACGGCTTGATAGCTGAGTAAGTGGCGGCGTGATGACACCGGAAGACGAACGAGCGCTGACCAATATTTTGATATGAATTCTGGTCAGTAACGCCCGTAATGTTGCCAGCGGCCAAAGACGTATGGCGGGAGGAGACCTGCGCGCTGATCTTCGTCTTCTCGTCTTCGGGACGGCCAGCCTCCCGCACGTCTAGAAATCAATCAGGGCCCAGCATGGCGCTCAAACGAGGAAGCTTTTTGGAGGCTGAGCTGTTAAAGAGTCGCATATGACAACACCGACGCCCACACCGAACGACGGCTATGCCTCTCTGCTTGCTGAGCTGAAGGAAAGAATTCGAGCTGCTCGCGTCAGGGCCGCCGTTGCGGTCAATCGCGAGCTTATCCTTCTCTACTGGAATATCGGCCGTGATGTTCTTGCGCGCCAGACGCAAGAGGGATGAGGTGCTCGGGTGATCGATCGTCTCGCGACGGACCTTCGGCGCGACTTTCCGGAGATGACGGGCCTTTCTCCTCGAAACCTCAAATACATGCGTGCCTTTGCGAATGCCTTTCCCGACGAGGAAGTCGTGCAACAGGTTGTTGCACAATTGCCTTGGGGCCATAATCTCCGGCTCGTCGAGTCGCTGAAGAGTCCCGAGGAGCGACTATGGTACGCCCGCCAGGCAATCGAAAATGGATGGAGCCGCAACGTTCTTGTGCATCAGATCGAGAACGGGCTTTACCGGCGACAAGGAAAAGCTCTGACCAACTTCGCGCGGACGCTGCCGGCGCCACAATCCGATCTGGCTCAACAGCTCATCAAAGATCCCTACAGTTTCGATTTTCTCGCGCTCGGCCCGGCAATATCCGAGCGCGAACTGGAACAAAATCTGCTCGAGCATCTACGATCGCTGATCCTTGAGCTCGGCAAAGGATTCGCCTTCGTCGGCAGCCAGCATCATCTCGAGGTGGGTGGGCAAGACTACTACCTCGATCTCCTATTTTATCACCTTCGGCTGCGTTGCTTCGTCGTCGTCGAGCTCAAGATCGAGGAATTCAAGCCGGAATTTGCCGGCAAAATGAACTTTTATCTTTCGGCGGTCGATGACCAGCTCCGGCACGAGACGGACGCGCCAAGCATCGGAATTATCCTGTGCAAAGGCAAAACCGAGGTGATTGTCGAATACGCTCTTCGCGATTCGGCGAAGCCGATGGGTGTTGCGGAGTACAGGCTGTCGGCCGCTCTTCCCGAGCCGTTGCAAGGCGAGCTTCCGACCGAAGCCGAATTTGCAAGCGAGTTCCCATTGATGTCGCTCGTCAAACTGCGCATCGATGTCGAGAGAGAAATACGCTTGCTCTTGAATGACCAAATCGAAGGCGAGCGTCCGCTGGCACTTGGATCGATGCTGGCAGAGCTACAGCAACTCGGCCTCGCCCCGCAAATCACCGAGCAATTTCGAAGCGCCCTTCATGCAATGAACCGGGCAGCGCATGGATTTGACCTGGATCCGACTGCCGCCTCCAAGGCAAACGAGATCGCAACTGCCTTTCTTACTGAGCTCAGAGCGATCCGAAACGGCCGAGTGCAGTGATGCCCGGGAAATTCGAGAAATATCTCATTCCCTCCGGCGAAGCAGGCGCCCGATTGGAAATTGTTGCCGCCAAGCCTCGCCACGAAGAACCCTCCCCGAAAGCGGGTAGCCAGCGTCGGCTCTCTAAGGTGTTTGCTGACTGGATCACATCGCCATCATCGCTGTGTTAACCGTTGGCGCGACGGGAGAGCAAATGGCCGTCCGTGTGTTGCAGGCAGCACGCGATCACACGTCGCCGATTGAGTCACACTCAGCCCATGCGTTCAGAAGCGTAGGAACCCGGGCTCGGCGGGAAGACGACGGTGCGGTTGCCGTTGATGAACGTGCGGTGGTGGATGTGGGCGTGGATGGCGCGCGCCAGCACCTGGCTTTCGACGTCGCGGCCGAGCGAGACATAGTCGTCGGCCGACTGCGCATGGGTGATGCGCACCGTATCCTGCTCGATGATCGGGCCTTCGTCGAGATCGGCGGTCACGTAATGGGCCGTCGCGCCGATCAGCTTCACGCCGCGCGTATAAGCCTGCTTGTAGGGATTGGCGCCCTTGAAGCTCGGCAGGAAGGAGTGATGGATGTTGATGATCTTGCCGGACATCTTCCTGCAGAGACCGTCGGAGAGAACCTGCATGTAGCGGGCCAGCACGATGAGCTCGGTGCCGCTCTGCTCGACGAGGTCGAGGAGCTGGGCTTCGGCCTGCGGCTTGTTTTCTTTCGTCACCTTGATGTGGTGGAAAGGAATGTCGTTGTTGACGACCAGCTTCTGGTAGTCGAAATGGTTGGAGACGACGCCGACGATATCGATCGGCAGGGCGCCGATCTTCCAGCGGTAGAGCAGGTCGTTCAGGCAGTGGCC
>Ga0209758_1001098_pt1 | contig 35006 bp, 34 predicted proteins | sample AraplaMF_Col_mMF_FD_184258 | JGI IMG/M metagenome (GOLD analysis project Ga0209758, IMG submission 184258) | Arabidopsis root microbial communities from the University of North Carolina, USA - plate scrape MF_Col_mMF (SPAdes) (version 2) | ecosystem: Host-associated > Plants > Roots > Endosphere... | reverse complement strand
AGTATGGCTGTACTTGGATCAACACCCATTTCATGCTGGTCAACGAGATGCCGCATGGCGGTTTGAAGCAGTCAGGCTACGGCAAGGATATGTCCGTCTACGCTCTGGAAGATTATACAGCTGTCCGCCACGTGATGATCAATCACGGTTAGTTGAACAAGAGCCTCCTGTTCCGCTGCAAAAGTCACTGCCGCCATCAGTGACTTTTGTCACTTTGTCATAATACAACTGCAAATACTGTTTTTCGAACGTGGAATTGCTGTTTCACCGTATATGGCAACCCGCGATAAATGTGATTCTTCGTCGGATCAAAGAAATCGGTCAGGCATTACTTACCCATGGCGACGCCCATCGATATCTCCGAGCTCGAAAAAGCCCTGGACGGATTACTGGAATCCGCACTTGTACCTGATAGCTGGGAGCGCACGCTGGAGCAGATCAGTCAGGCGACTGGTTCCGTGGGAACGCATATCATGCCGGTTCGGGGAAAATTTCCCGCCGGCTTCCTGAGCACGCCGAATTTGCTGGAGGCCTTCCAGGTCTATTTTTCCGAAGAATGGTACAAGCGCGATTTCCGTGAGCGCGGTCTGGCGGTTGCGATGAGCAACGGTGTCGTCATCGAACACGACATCGCCAGCGAGGAAGAATTCAAGAATCAGAGCTTCTATACGGAGTTTCTGGCCCGCTTCGGCTTTCGCTATTCCGCCATGGTGGGCTTTACCGCCGGCGATACGATGCTGAGCCTCAATCTGCAGCGCCGGATCGAAGACCAGCCTTTCGATCGCGACGATGCGCGATTGCTCATAAAAATGCAGTCGAGGCTGACTGCTGCGGCCGAAATCATCCGCGCGCTGCATATCGCCAGGATCGACAGCATGAGCGAAGCCTTCGAGCTCGCCGGTACCGCAGTCATCTTCTTCGACCGGGCTGGGCGTATCGCTCGGCTGAATCAGCGGGCGGAAAAGCTGCTCGACGGAAATATCCGCATTGTGGATCGGGAACTTGTCGCGATCAGCCAGGAAGAAACAGGGCTCCTGCGCCGCCACCTGCAGGCAATCCTTTCGAAGGAGTCTTTCGTCAATCCGGTCGTTTCCACGCCCGTTCTGTTTTCCCGCCCGGGAAAGGCGCCGCTGGTTATCCGCGCCCAGCGGTTGAACGGCGTGCCGGCCGAACTCTTCTCGCATTCCGCCGCTGTCGCCATCATCACGGATCTTTCCGAGCGGGCGAGCCCAAGCCGCGATCTGCTGCGACAGCTGTTCGCACTCACCCCTCAGGAAACGACGGTCGCGCGCCTGCTCATGGATGGTTCGTCACCGCGTCAGATCGCCGAAATATGCGGACTGACCTATGAGACGACGCGCGGCTATGTGAAAAAGGTTCTCGCCAAGACTGGCACGCAGCGCCAGTCTCAACTCATCTCGTTGCTCTCAAGCCTGAAAGTCTAGGCCTGATTATAGAGCGCAAGTAGTTCCCAGCCACCTTCCCAGACCATATCGAGCGCCACATCGATGATGATGGCAAGGCCGATCCAGCGGAAACGGTTGAGCAGCTTTGCTGCAAAGCTGGATGCGACGCCCATGAGGATGACCCGAGAGGATCAGACCGAAGATCAGGCATTCATGTTCGACTTTGCGGCACCGGCAACGGCCAATACATTGTCAAGCGACATGGAAAGATCGGCGAAGATGATCTGGCCGATCGCCCGCGCAATTCGATGGAAAGGCCGGCGGCAGCCATGCCGATGACGATCACATTATCCCCGGACAGAATAACGTTGATCATGATAACTTCGAGATAGGCGGAGATGACCTGGGGGTCCAGAAATGCGTGCATGGGCAATGGCTTTCGTCGACGGGGCAAATCGATGACGTTCCCTTGAAACAGATCGACGCACCTTTGAAAAGCTCTTGCAGGCCAGAGAAATACGCCTTTAAGGAACGGCGTTCCATCTAAGCGATTTGGAACAAAATCCGCTTTGATGCGTCTTCCTCCAGCAATCACGGAGGAAGATATCCATGCTGAAATGGGCTCTGATATTTCTGGTAATTTCCATCGTCGCCGGCTTTTTCGGCTTCTCCGGCATTTCCGCGGCGACCGCGACGATCGCACGCGTGCTCTTCGGCATATTCCTCTTCGTTTTCCTGATCTTCCTCATTCTGGCGCTGATGGCCGGACAGGCGATCTTCTAGCAAGAGGGCTATTCTGTATGGCGTAACGGCGGTACCGACGGCTTCAACACAAGCGTGCTAAAGCACCGCCGCCAGCCAGGGATGCATTCCCTTCAGCTGCCTCTTCACGAGATAATCGATAGATATCAATCCTGCACCCGAAACCGCCAGCACGAACATGCCGCCGGCGATGGCGAAGTCCTTCTCGAAATGCAGCAACTCGTTCTGGCTTGCAAAGTTGGTGTGGAACAGAGAGGCGGTCGCGAGGCAGAACAGCCCTAGGGCCACCGCGCCGAGCCGGCTGAGAAAACCGGCGGCGATGGAAAGACCTGCGCCGATCTGCAGGGCAATCACGCCAAACGCCACTAGTGCAGGCAGACCAAGCTGTTCGAAGGTCGCAAGCGTCGCGCTGATGTCTGTGATGAGCGAAAACCCTTCATGCAGGAAGATCAAGGATAGGAGAAGCCTACCCAAGAGAAGAATGAGGTCGGCCAGAGAGGGTCGGCTTGCAACGTTTTCCATCATATCCTCCACGATGTTGGGAGCAGGCGGTGAAACCACCTGCTCCTGTCGTTGATGCAGGTCACTTGCCGCCCTTTGCGGCAATAACTTTCTGAAGGTCGTCAAGTTCCTCGCAGCCGCCGGGGCAAAGCTGCTTCAGCACTGACGCCTGCTCCTCGGCCTTTGCCATGTCGCCGGTCTCGACGTAGAGTTCGCCAAGATATTCGCGCGCCGCCTTATGATCGGGCTGAAGCTCCAGCGCCTTGGTATAGTAAGTTAGAGACGTCCGGTAATCGCCTGTCTTGCGCAGGGTAAATCCCATCAGATTATAGACATCTGCTTGTTGATTATCTTCGGCAATGTCGCGAAGTTCGGCGAGCGCACCGGCAAAATCCTTGGCATCGATCTTGGCGCGCACCGAAGTGAGATCGGGGGCGTCAGTCGATTCCATGTTGTCGACGGCAAAGGCCGGAAATGCAGTAACCGCAGAAAAGCCGGCGAAAACGGCACAAACCCAGATGAATGCGAGAATGGCATATTTCATCATGATAAGCTCCTTTCGGCCGTTCAGGCTTGGATCGTTGGGGTAAAGGCATAGGCGCTTCCGTCTTTGACGAAGGTGCCTGAGCCCGGGAACGGGAAGTGCGAGCCGCAGATCGCGATATTGTCGGCAATGACGCGATCGATAAGACGGCGGCGCGTGTCGATGGCCATCGGCCCGTCCTGGTCGTAGCTGCCCTGCCAATCGGGATGGGGGGCAAGTAGCGCCGGCACATACATGATGTCAGCGGAGACCAGCAGTTGCTTGTTGCCCGAGCTGACGAGATAGGTCGAATGGCCGGGTGTATGGCCAGGTGCCGAAAGCAGCATCATGCCCGGCGCAACCTCTGCCCCGTCATTCACCAGCTTCCAGTTCTTCCATTTCGGGAAGACGTCGGCGATACGCTTGCCAGCCGGCTTGCGGCCTTCGGCAAGCTTTTCGACACGACCGGGCTCAGTCCACCAGTTATATTCGACAGCATTGACGATGAGCTCGGCATTCGGGAACACAGGATTGTTCGTTCCCTTTTCCATCAGGCCCCAGACATGGTCCGGATGGAAATGCGAGATCATGATCGTATCGATCTTCTTATAATCGATACCGGCCGCGGCCATATTCGCCGGCAGATGTGTGGCGTTTTCCTGCCATTGACCGACACCGGAACCGGCATCCATCATGATCGTGCGGCCGCCGGCCTTCAGGACGACCACCGTCAGCGGGATCGGCATGAACTCGGTCGCCAGTCCGGCTTTGGAAAGCGCCTCCTTGGTATCTTCGATCGAGGCGTTCTTGATGAAGGTCGGGTCATGCGGCTTCTTCCAGATGCCGTCATAGATCGCCGTCACCTCAATATCGCCGACCTTGTATTTGTAGAAGCCGACCATCGGCTCCAGCGGTGTTGCGGCAAAAGCCGGCATGACGAATTCGAGCTTCGGCGACAGGCCGAATGCGGCCGCTGCAGCAGCCGATCCGAGGACAGCGCGGCGTGACATGGTAAACATGAATATGCCTCCTCTTGTTGATGGCATTTCGACTGGCGAAGACCGCGACTATTCGGCTGCCCTCGCTGACGAACTAGATCGACTGCAGCGCGCTGTTATTCCCAGCTCGGCCGATTTTTTCGATAATAGATTGTAATTGTTTGATTATTTCGCTCAACGCGGCTTTTGTCCTGCCGCACGCCAAATAAATCGGCGCGATTTGGAATAAAATCGCGCGCCGATCGGTCTAGACTGCAGGGGACCGCATGTGACCACGGGTCTCACGTCCAAATCGGCTGCTGTTGAGGCAGGGAGGATGATGACAAACGCTCAGATCACCTATCCCGTCGGATCGATCGGCTGGAAGCTGCCGCTCAACCGGCCACTGCTGGAGACAGGCATTCGAACATCAGCGCTGGCGACGCTTTTCGCCGGTGCCCTGCGACTGTTCCATCTCATGGCTGCAGAAAAATCGGCCGACAGCCGGGTCGCGTTGAAGGCCGATGCGACCGCAGAACACGAGTTCATGCAGCGCTTCCAGGACGTGATCGTTCCGCATCTGGACGCGGCCTATAATTTCGCCCGCTTCCTCAGTCGCGATGCAAACGCCGCTCAGGATATCGTCCAGGAGGCATTCCTGCGTGCCTACCGCAATTTCGAAACCTATCGTGGCGGCGACCCGCGTGCCTGGCTCTTTGCCATCGTCAGGAATTGCTGCCACGTCTGGCGCCAACAGGATCGCCGCAAAGCGCGTTTCGAGCGGCATCTGGATGATAGTGGCAGTGCCGATCCCGATGAGGATGAAGGCTATCAGATCGCTTCCGAGGAGGATTCGCCGGAAACGGCGATGATCCGGCGAACCGAGCAGCAACGTGTGCGCGCCGTCATCAGCCAGCTTCCGGAAACGATGCGGGAGATCCTCGTTCTGCGTGAACTCGAAGATCTCTCCTACCGGCAGATCGCCGAGATCATCGATGCGCCGATCGGCACCGTCATGTCACGCCTTGCGAGAGCCCGGCACGAATTTGGCGAAGCCTGGGATGCAGGCAACAGGAGTGAGACGACAGCATGAGCGAAGCCCATCAGAAAGGCTGCCACGAATGGCGCATCATGTTGCACGGTTTTATCGATGGCGAACTTGATTCCGTCCATGCGGCACAGTTCGAGGATCATCTGGCGACCTGCGAAAATTGCCGAGCGGAGATGGAAAGGGTCGCTGCCGTGAGAAAGATCATCAATCAGGATGGTGTCCGCTGGAAGCCACCGGAAGCCCTGCGCTCGCAGGTCCTATCCATGCTGTCCTTCGAACAGACAGCGGCAATCTCCAGCCTGCCCTTGCAACGCCAGCCGCCTTTCTGGCGTTGCGCTTTCGACTTCGTCCGGCATTGGAGCTTCGTGCCATCGCTTGCGGTACTCGCAACAAGCGGTTTCCTGTTCATCAATGCACCGTCGCAGACCCTGATTCTGCAGGACGAAATCATGGCGAGCCATGTACGATCGATGATGGCCGATCATCTGACGGACGTGCTGACTTCGGATCAGCATACCGTAAAACCCTGGTTCAACGGCAAGATCGATTTCTCGCCGCCTGTCAGCGATCTGACCAAGGACGGCTTCCCGCTGGTCGGCGGACGCGTCGACTATATCGGCGGGCGAGCCGTTGCCGCCCTCGTCTACCGACGCCATGGCCACGTCATCAACCTGTTCATCTGGCCCGCAGCATCTGGTGCCCAGACGACAACGGAACACGACGGCTACAACATGGTGCAATGGTCGGATGGCGGACTGATGTTCTGGGCGATTTCGGATGTCGCTTCGGGCGATCTCGCCGAGTTCGAGAGCGTCTTCCGGTCTGCGGCAAGACTCTAAAGCAGGCTTGCGCCGACATTGATCGCAAGTGCCAGAATGGTGGTGTTGAACAGGAACGAGAGCAGCGCATGCAGCAAGGTGAACTTGCGCATCGTCGTCGAGGTCACGGCCACATCGGCCGTCTGTGCCGCGACACCGATTGTGAAAGAGAAATAGAGGAAGTCCCAATAAGCAGGCTCCTCGATTCCATCAGGGAATTTAAGCCCTTCGCACTTATCCGAACCGCCATAGAAATAATGGGCATAATGGATCGTGAAAAGCGTGTGCAGGAAAAACCAGGAGATCAGGATAGTCAGGATCGCCGCAGCCGCACGCCACAGCGCGACATCTGCCGGTGCATCCTTGATCGAATGAAGCTCGATGCCGATGCCGGCAATGCTGGCAAGAGCGGCAGCGATCGACAGGAAGAGCAGAAAAGTGTCGGAAAAATCGAGATCCTCGGACCGCTTGCGGATGCTTTGGACGGTGGCGCGCAGCATTTTTCGCCAGCTCAGCGCAATGAAGATGATCGCCGAGGCGTTCCAGCCGAACAGGATGTTGCTGGCGCTGACCTCCCGCGAGGTCAGCAGCAGAAAGACGATGAAACCGCCGAGCACCGAAAGGATGAAGCTTGCATGCTTGTAGGCAAGCGAGACCAGCGAATTTCCGTCATCCCCGTCAGCCACCGGAATCCTCCAGCCTCCATGTCCTTGATATCAACATGAAAAAGGCGCAGATGCCAGCGGCACCCGCGCCTTTCATCAAAGTGCGGCTTGCGCGGCCTTAAGCGGCGGCGAGCTGCAGTTCCTTCCGGACCTGGCTGCGCAGCGTGCCGAGATCCTTTGCGAATGCCCTGATACCTTCGGCGAGCTTTTCGGTCGCCATCGCATCTTCGTTCATCATCCAGCGGAAAGTCTTTTCGTCGACCGTGACCTTCGCGGCCGGCTTGATCGTTTCCGGCGACAGCTTGCGCTCAAGCTTGCCCTGATCGTTGGACAGTTCGTCGAGCAGGTTCGGAGCAATCGTCAGGCGATCGCAACCGGCCAGCGCTTCGATTTCACCTGTGTTGCGGAAGGAGGCGCCCATGACGACCGTCTTGATGTCGTTGGCCTTGTAGTAGTTGTAGATGTCGCGGACGGACAGAACGCCCGGATCTTCCTCGGCAGTGAAATCCTTGCCGGTCGACTTCTTGTACCAGTCGAGGATGCGGCCGACGAAGGGCGAGATCAGGAACACGCCGGCGTCAGCGCAAGCGATTGCCTGGGCCTTGGAGAAGAGCAGCGTCAGATTGCAGTCGATGCCTTCCTTCTGCAGGACTTCCGCTGCGCGAATGCCTTCCCAGGTGGAAGCAAGTTTGATGAGGATGCGATCCTTCTCGATGCCGCGCTCCTTATAGGCCGCGATGATGCTGCGGGCCTTCTTGAGCGAAGCTTCGGCATCGAAGGACAGATCGGCGTCGACTTCAGTCGAAACGCGGCCGGGAACGAGCTTGACGAGTGCGGCGCCAACGGAGATGGCAAGACGATCGGCAACGGCTGCAGCCGCTGCATCGGCATCACCGCCGAGCTTCTTGCCCCAGGCGATCGCTTCCTTCATGTCGTCGGCGAACATGTCGGTGCCGAGTGCCTTGAGAACGATGGATGGGTTGGTCGTGCAATCAACCGGCTTCAGGCGAGCGACAGCCTGGATATCGCCGGTGTCGGCGACAACGGTTGTGATCTCGCGGAGTTGGTCAAGCTTGGATGTCATGGTCAAATTCCTTTGTGAACTTGGGCTGCGGACCGGCGCGAGTTCCGCCCGGCAGAGAGGTGATCTAAGGACAGATGGTTTGCATGTAGCAGGCGAATAGTCGCGCGTCCGTCACGGATGATTCATAAACGTGAGAGACACTGGTGGTGTTCCCAAGGGCGTTGTTCCAAGCGCCGCAAAACGACAAGCGCATCACAAGCGATGCCGCCTGCGGCTGAAAGGCCGGTCGTGACTTTCCGCATGCCCGCACATTGTCCTCCTCGAACGGACAAGAACGACGTTGTCGGTCATGACTATCGCCGCTCTCGCAACGAAAAGTCAAGGACATTTGTGCATTTCAATTGACATAAGTATCACACCCAGCATTATCGCGGGAACAAAGCCGATATCGCAACCTTATGCCATCGATGGCAAAGATCTAGGGCGAAATCGGCGCGGGAGGAGATGTGGTCAAGCTGAAACGCGGCACGCATACTGCCTATTCCGAAGCCTCGTCGCTTAGGCTGCGGGCCGCATGGCTCTATTATAACGAGGGCCTGACCCAGAAGGATGTCGCCGAACAGCTTGGCATCAGCCGCACCACCGTCATCCGCGTGCTCGACGAGGCGATGAAACGCAGCGAAGTGCAGATCTGGATCAACGATTCCATCGGTGACTGCGTCGAGCTGTCGGTCAAGCTCGAGCGGGCTTACGGGCTGGACGAGGCTATCGTCGTGCCGCAGCCCGCCAATTGCGACGTCAATTCCATGGCAAAGAATGTCGGTCTGGCGCTCGGCCAGTTCCTGTCGGAGGCCATTCCGGACGATTACACGATCGGTGTCGGTTGGGGCCGCACCATGACCGCCTCGCTCGCAAGCTTCCGCCCGCCGCGCCGGGACAATTGCAAGATTGTCTCCCTGCTCGGCGGCATCGTCGCTGTCCACCAGACGAACCCGATCGACTACACATGGCGGCTGGCAAACCAGCTTGGCGCAGAGTGCTACATGTTCCTCGCCCCGCTGCTCGTCGATTCGACCGAAACCAAACGTAACCTCATCGAAAAATGCGGGCTGGATGCGATCTACCGGCTGGCGGAAAACCTTGATCTGGCGATCGTCAGTTGCGGCGACATCGGCCCGCATTCGACCTCACTCTCCGAGGGCTGGATTTCGAAGGCCGAGTTGCAGCAGTTGATCGATGCCGGCTGCGTCTGCGATACCATGTTCAACTTTCTGGACAAGGACGGCAATTCCGTCGACCACTCGATCAATCAGCGGGTCATGTCGGTGGATCTCGACACGCTGAAGAAGGCGAAGCACATCGTACTGTCCTCCGGCGGCGCGCATCGCGCCGTCGCGATCCGCGCGACGATCAAGCGGGTCGGCTGCAACACGCTGATAACGGATGAGAGTGCGGCAAAAGCGCTGCTGGAGCTCGCCGAAGCCGCCTGAACGGCCTCGGTCTGTCGCGTCGGTCAGGCGTGCGCCGATTCCCAGCCGAGCATCGCCCGCTTGCGGGTCAGACCCCAATGGTATCCGGTCAGTGCCCCGTTCTTGCCGAGCGCCCGGTGACAGGGCACGACGAAGGAAATGGGGTTGGCCCCGACTGCTGCACCGACGGCGCGCATGGCAGTCGGCCGGCCGATATCCTTGGCGATATCGCTATAGGTCACGGCTTTGCCGAAGGGGATTTTCAGAAGACTCTGCCAGACGCTGACCTGGAAATCTGTTCCGATCAGGACAACCCGCAACGGCTGGTCCGACGTCCAGCGCCCCGGCTGGAAGATACGCTCGGCGTAAGGCGCCGTCGCTTGGCGGTCCTCAACATATTCCGCATTCGGCCAACGGCAGGTCATATCCTCAAGACAGGCCTTTTCATCACCGGTATCGCTGAAGGCGAGACCTGCAAGGCCGCGGTCCGTGACCATGACGAGGGCCGTCCCGAACGGGCAAGCGTGGAACCCGTAACGGATCGTCAGCCCACCGCCCTTCGCCTTCCATTCGCCCGGCGACATTGCCTCATGCGTCACAAACAGGTCGTGCAGGCGGCTCGGGCCTGAGAGACCGACCTCGATCGAAGTTTCGAGCAGCGGCATTTCTTCCCTGCGCAGCAGCCGCTTGGCGTGGTCGAGCGTCACGGCCTGCAGGAAGGCTTTCGGCGACAGGCCGGCCCAGCGGGTAAAGGTCTTCTGAAGCTGCGTCGGCGACTGGTGTAGCCGAGCGGCAATCGCTTCCAGCGACGGCTGGTCGCGATATTCCTCGCTGATGAGTTCGATGACCTGACGGACGATATCGTAATCAGGGCCATCAGGAGTGATATCTGTGTCGAGCTTCGCGATCATGTTCATCGTTTTTCTCCTTTACAAAGGAGATAATCAAGGGCGAGCAGCCAAACCACCCGTTTCTTGCGCCCCGATTCTTACGCAATGCCTCAAATACGCTGTCTTACCGTTGCCAGTGCGCCCTTGAAGGCCTTGGCGAAGCTCTCGCGATCGTCAGGATTGAGGAAGGAGCCGACATCGGTGCGTTTGCCCTCCCCGAAAATATGCATGGAGAGAATGCCGATCTCCTGATGTCGGCGCACGAGAAAGCGCGTCCAAAACGGATTGAAGTGATGCTCGATCATGCGGCCCGAGGGGGAGAACTTGCGCACCGCAACATCGGTGCGTGAAACCGTCACCTCTTCCCGCACCCTGCCGGACCGGTAGTTCAGCCAGAAGGCACCATAAAGCAGTAGGAAATCCAGGCCGAAGAAGAAGCCGATCGGCCAGGCGCCGGTCGCGATGAAGAACATGCCGTACATGAAGCAGATCGCGCCGGACATGCCGAGCAACACCTTGAAGCCCTTCCGCCCGAGCGAACGGTAGGGAAAGAGTTCGGCTGCGAAAACAGGCTGATCGTTGCTGCTGTCGGCGTTGCTTTCCATCATGGCCGCCGAGTATAGATTTTCCATGGCGAATCCGAAACTCAAATCCGTTACCAAACCGTCGCAAAACTCGAATGTGATCGTCCGCCGCAAGCCGGCGGCGGTGAAGACCGCCTATTCGCTCGCCGAACGCGAGGAGATCTTCCGCCGCTTCTCCATTCAGCGTCCGGAGCCACGGGGCGAGCTGGAACACACCAATCCCTTCACCCTCGTCGTGGCGGTGGCACTCTCCGCCCAAGCGACCGATGCCGGCGTCAACAAGGCAACGCGGGCGCTCTTCAAGGTCGCCGATACGCCGCAGAAAATGCTCGATCTCGGCGAGGAAAAGGTCCGAGACTACATCAGGACGATCGGGCTTTATCGCAACAAGGCGAAGAACGTCATCGCGCTCTCGCAGATGCTGGTCGACGAGTTCGGCGGCAAGGTACCGGAGACGCGCGAGGAGCTGATCCGCCTGCCGGGCGTCGGCCGCAAGACCGCCAATGTCGTACTGTCAATGGCTTTCGGCCAAGCGACGATGGCCGTCGACACCCACATTTTCCGCATCGCAAACCGCACTAAGCTCGCGCCGGGCAAGACACCCGACGAGGTGGAAGAGCAGCTGATGAGGGTCGTGCCGAAGCACTACCTCTATCACGCTCATCACTGGCTGATCCTGCATGGCCGCTACACCTGCAAAGCCCGCCGCCCGGAATGCGAACGCTGCGTGATCGCCGATATCTGCAAATCGCCGGAGAAGAGCTGCGATATCCCGGCACCGCTGGTCGAGCTACCGCCGCAGGTGATCGGCGAGGCCGTCGAGTAGGGCTGCACCCCCTGTTGCGTAATCCTCAGGTGTGGAAACCGGGATCGCGCGCCGAGATCAGCTTGTGCAGATGCACCATCATGCCGGCAGCAAAGAGTGGTGTGAGCAGGTTGACGATCGGGATCGCCAGGAAAAGTGCGATCACCAGACCGCCGAGAAAGACGGTCGGACCATGCTTGGCGCGAAACAGCCGCGCCTCCGGCGGCGAACGGAAACGCATGGCCGCGAACTCGAAGAATTCCCGCCCGAGCAGGTAGCCGTTCACCAGGAAGAAGGCCACGAGATTGATGCCGGGAATGAAGAGCAGGAAGAGCGCGATGATATTGCCGACGATGACCACGCCGAGGAATTTGAGCGAGCTTGCCATTGCAGGACCAAGCGGCATGGCCTTGCCCGGCGCCTCCTGCGGATAATCCCGCTTTTCGATCACCTCCGCGACGTCGTCGAGAAAGAGGCCAGCTATCAGAGCGGTGACCGGCGAAAGCAGCAGCGCCAGGCCAAGCGCAAGGCCGATGCCGGCGGCGACAAGGAAAACGAAGCTGAGCCAGCCGGCCCAATCAGGCATCTCGGGAAAGAACCCGGCCACCCAGGGAAAAGCGAAACTGATGAACAGACCGCGCAGCGCAAACCATAAGCCGATCAGCACCAGCACCGTCAGTCCCAGAACTTTCCAGAAAGCCGACCGGGTCTCTGGCGCAAACAGGTTGGCAAGTGAAAGGCGAGCGGCCTCAAGGATCATTTCTCTGGCGTCTCCGTTACGCAGCGTCATGTAGGAAACCTGCGTCCTTCCGGCAAGTCAGTTGAAAATTACATGCATGAATAGAAAACTTGTCGAAAATTATGTGCTAATATATAGTTCGTAGTGTTCGAAATACGTGTGGGCCATAAGAAGAGCTTCCGGACAATATTAAGAAACAAGGATTCGGCTCTGCATGAATCCACGGAAAGCCTCTGAGGGAATGGGGGAGGCTGCGACGTGGAAGACTTTGTAGAGAAACTTAGGCAATACGCGAAGTCCGGCACGCCTGCCGAACGACGCATCGCGAAATATTTCACAGAACACTTGAACGACCTGCCGTTCGAAACCGCCGCGTCGGTTGCCGATCGGCTTGATCTTTCACCCATGACGGTTGGCCGTTTCCTCCGTGCACTCGGCTATCAGGGCCTGGACAGCGTCAAGGTGGAGATCCGCGAAACGGCAACGACCTCTCCCGTCCAATTCCAGAGCGCGATGACGGAATTGCAGACGGATGCATCGGAGGGCAAGGCACTCGCCGTTCTCGTGGCCGAACAGATACAGGCGCTGCATCATATCTATCATCTGACTGCGCAGCCGCACTGGGGCGAAGCCGTCGCGATGATCGGCGCCGCCAAAGAGGTCTTCGTCGCCACCCATGCCAGACTTGCCGGCTTCTCCAATCATTTTTGCCAGCGATTGACCCAGGCCCGCGACGGCGTGCGTGCGATCGACGGCGCGGGAAACCGCTTCACGGAGCTTTTCGCCCGTTCCTTCGTCGACGATGCCGTGCTCGTCATCATCGATTGCCGGCGCTTCACCAGGTCGCGGCTGCTTGCGCGGACTGCCCGACGCTACGGCTACAAGGTAATCCTGATTTCCGCTCAGCATGCGGACTGGCTGCCCGAACAGTCGAACGTCGTCCTGCCTTTGCCGCCTGCCCGCGCGCCCGACACGGATAACCTGCCGCCGCTGATCGCCTTGCTCGACTGTCTGTCCGAGGCGGTCATATTGAATGCCGGCGAGGAGGCGAGCCAGCGCCGTCGACGCATGGTGGAATTTGCAACGATCCTCGGCGAAGCGGCAAACCGCTGAACTATTCCACGGCTTCCAGTTCTGCCCGGTGACGATACATGGCAAGAAAGCGGCGATAATCGCGGTCGTAAAACGCCTGCTTGCTCCTGTCGGGAAGCCGTTCAACGCCGCCGGGATACATGGCCTTGCCCGCCGCCGCCAAATCCCTGTGTAAGCCGCAGGCAACCGATGCAGCGATCGCGGTGCCGAGCAGTACCGCCTCGTTCATGTCAGGCACGATGACTTTGCAGCCCGTCACATCAGAATAGAGCTCCATCAAAACGGGGTTCTTCACATGCCCGCCGGCCACATGCAGCGTATCCGGCACGTAGCCGTGATCTCTCATCTTTTCGAGGATATGACGGATGCCGAGCGCAATTCCGACTGCGGTCCTCCAATAGAGCGCGCAGAGCCCGTCGAAGGACGTATCGAGCGTCAGACCGCTGACGACGCCGACAGCATGTGGATCGGCCAGCGGCGACCGGTTGCCGTGAAAATCAGGAAGGACGAAGATCCGTGCACCGAGCGCGTCACCCTCTTCTGCCCTGAGTTCAGCGATGCGGGCGACGATCCTCTGATGCAGCACCGTGGTCGGCTCACCGCCGGCCGCATGCATGCGCACGATATGATCGAGCAGCGCACCGGCCGCCGATTGGCCAGCCTCGACGAGCCATGATTGCGGAAAGACCGCCTCGTAATAAGGCCCCCACATTCCCTGGCTCGGCTTTCGCTCGTGGGAAAAGGCGACAACGCAGCTCGATGTTCCGGCAATCAGCGCAAGCTGATGCTCGCGCTTCGCCGGATCGCCGGCATAGCCGCTGAGCGTGCCGAGCGCGCCGGCATAGGCATCGATCATTCCGGCCGAGACATGGCAATCGGTGGTCAGGCCCAACGCTTCGGCAGCCTGCGGTGTCACCTTACCGATGCTCTCGCCGACTGCCGCCGTCTCATCCGGCAGATGGCCGCGCGCCAGCAGATCCTCAAGACCGATCTGCCGCAGGAAATCCTGCCGCCAGCCCTTTTCCTTATGAGCCAGATAGTTCCACTTGGCTGTCAGCGTGCAGCGGGAGCGGGCAAGCGAACCGGTCGCCTTCCAGGTCAGGAAGTCGGCGAGATCGAAGAAATAGCCGGCCTTCTCCCAAGTCTCTGGCAGGTTCTTCTTCAGCCACATCAGCTTCGGCATTTCCATTTCCGGCGACATGACATTGCCGGAATGTTCCAGCACTTCGTGCTTCGTCGCTGTGCAGAAATCGGCTTCCTTCAGCGCCCGATGATCGAGCCAGACGATCGTGTCGAAACGCGTCTCGCCGCCGGTGGAAACGCTGATCTGCCCGCCCTCGGTGTCACGCACTACAAGCGAACAGGTGGCGTCGAAACCGATCGCGCCAACAGCAGCGGCCTCAATGCCGGACTGGCTCATCGCGGCGCGCACCGCAATGCAGACGGCCGCCCAGATATCCTCGGAGTCATGCTCGGCATGGTTCTCGCGCGGCCGGTTCATGACAACAGGATGTTCAGCCTTGGCAAGCAGATGGCCGTGCGCGTCAAAGACACCGGCGCGTGCGCTGCCCGTGCCGATGTCCACCGCAACCACATGATCACGCATCAATGCTGAGTCCCGTCCCGCTTTTGTTTGCGGACAAGGTGTATCAATTCCGGCATGGCGTCAAACACCACTTCCGGTGAAAGACGGTCGAGTTCTTCCCGGTATCCGGCGAAGTTGGCATGCGAGCCGCCGGTGAAGGCGAAGACCGTCATGCCCGCCGCTTTTGCTGCGGCAATACCGGCCGGGCTGTCTTCGATGACGATGCAGTCGCGCGGCTCGACTTGCATTTTGCTGGCCGCGTAGAGGAACAGATCGGGCGCCGGTTTGCCGCGCTTGACCATGCTGGCGCTGAAGATATTCGGCAGCTTCGGCAGGAGCCCGGTGACCGAAAGCGACAGCCTGATCCGCTCGATCTGGCTCGACGAAGCCACACAGCAGGGAACACCAAGCGCATCGATCGCATCGCCGATACCCGCCATGGGTTTCAGCTCGGTACGGAAGCGGGCGTAGAGATTGGTGCGGATGCCTTCGAGAAACGCCTCGTTGGCATGCACATTGAACTCCGTTTCCAATATGTCGATCAGGGTTGCGAGGCTGCGACCGAGGAAGCGTTCATAGGCCTCGTCCTCGGTAATCGTCACGCCGAGATCGGCCATCGCCTTGACGAGAACGCTGATCGAAATCGGTTCGCTGTCGACGAGCACGCCGTCGCAATCGAAGATGACCAGCCGTGGTTCAGCATCAGCCATGAAAGACCCAACCTGAGTTCAGTTCGGACGCAACCGTCCTGCTTTGTCCGCAAGGCCGGGATGGCGGCAGAAATGCCGCCATCGTGATTCCTTACACTGCGAGCTTGCCGTCGAGATAGAGCTGCAAGGTTTCCTTCGTGCCCTTTTCCCACAAGGTTTTCAGCGCATGGGCGAAACGCTTGCGGAAAAGATCTGATTTCGCCACGTCGCCGAAAATATCGTCAAAGACGAGGAAGGCCGCCGGATCGTCCTTTGCCTTCACCGCTGCCTCATGCAGACGGTCGGCGCTGGCATCGTTGAAGACGATCTCCTTGCTGCTGTCACTCTTGCCGAAGAAGTAGCGGCACCACAGCGCCGAGACGAGCGCGAGGCCGACGACATCCCTGCCTTGACGAAGATTATCGAGCGTCGAGGGCAGGATGAATTTCGGCTGGCGGTTGGAACCGTCCTGCGCCAGCCGCGGGATCGTGTCGGCGATCTTCGGATTGAGGAAGCGGTGCTCGATCAGCTTGAAATAATCGGCAAGCGACGTATCCGGCACCGGCGGCACGATCGGGATGATTTCCTCGTTTTCCAGCTTCGCGAGGAAAGCCCGGATGAGGTCGTTTTCCATCGCCTCATGCACGAAGTGGATGTCCATCAGCGCCGCCGGATAGGCGATCGCCGCATGGCCGCCGTTGAGGATGCGGATCTTCATATGTTCATAGGGCGTGACATCGGGCACGAAGGTAACCCCGACCTTTTCAAGCGCCGGGCGGCCCATCGGGAACTTGTCTTCCAGCACCCACTGCTTGAATTCTTCGCAATAGACCGGCCAATTGTCCTCAATATCGAAATTCTGCTTGAGGAAATCGATCTCGCGCTGGCTGGTTGCCGGCGTGATGCGGTCCACCATGCCGTTCGGGAAGGAGACGTTGGCCTTGATCCAGTCCGCAAAGGCCGGATCGGAGAGCTTCGCTGTGCCGACGATGGCATTCGATGTCACGACACCATTATGGGGAATGTTGTCGCAGGACATGACGGTGAAGGGCGCGATGCCCTTGTCCTTACGCGCCTTGAGACCGGCAACGATCAGCCCGAAGACCGTCTTCGGCGCAGAGGGGTTCTGTCCGTCGGCGGCAATCGCCGGATGCGCCGGATTGAACTTGCCCGAGGCATCGATGAAGTAACCGCCTTCGGTGATCGTCATTGAGACGATCCGGATCTCAGGATCGGCAAGCTTGGCGATGACAACAGCGGGTTCACCGACCGGCAGAATATCGATCATCGGCCCAGTCACGCGCGCCGCCGTCTTGTTGTTGTCCTGCTCGACGACGGTCGTCAGGAAATCCTGCGCCGCGAGCTTGTCACGCATGGCCGCATCCGAAGGCAGCACACCGGCGCCGATGATTGCCCAGTCGTGGTCACTGCCGGCGTTGAAGAGGTCGTCGAGATAGATCGCCTGGTGGGCACGATGGAAATTGCCGACGCCGAAGTGCACGATGCCGGCTTTCAGCGACGCCCGGTCATAGGCCGGAATGGCTGCAGTCTTTGCTGCCTCGGCGAGCGTTGCCAGCGATAATTTGCACGTCATGTTTAAGTCCTCTTGAAGGTCTTGCGAAAGGTCTTTCGTCCTTCCGGTAGCGCGGGCCGGGCGAGATCGCCCGATCCGCATGTCTGCCCCCAGCCGGCGGCCACCTTATATGGCGAGGCCGCTCTCATTGAATTTGTGGATGCGCGTCTTGTCCGGCGTCAGGTAGACCGTATCACCGGCCTTGGACGCAAAGTCGCCGTTGCTGCGCGCTGTTACCATACCGATGCCGTCGACATCGACATGCAGGAAAGTGTCCGAACCGAGATGCTCGGCAACCGTGACCTTGCCCTTCCAGTCGCCGCTTTCGGTTGACAGAAGCACATGCTCGGGACGGATACCGATCGTGTGCGCATTGAGCTGCGCGGCATTCTGCCCCCTGATGAAGTTCATCTTGGGCGAGCCGATGAAACCCGCGACGAAGAGGTTCCGCGGGCTGCGATAGAGCTCCAGCGGCGAACCGACCTGCTCGATATTGCCCCTGTTCAGAACCACGATCTTGTCGGCCATGGTCATGGCTTCAACCTGGTCGTGGGTGACGTAAACCATCGTCGTCTTCAGCTGCTGATGCAGCTCGCTGATCTCGATGCGCATGTTGACACGCAGCGCCGCATCGAGGTTCGACAGCGGCTCGTCGAAGAGGAAGGCCGAAGGCTGGCGCACGATCGCACGGCCGATGGCGACACGCTGACGCTGGCCGCCCGAAAGCTGGCGTGGCTTGCGGTCCAGATAGTCGCCGAGGTTCAGAACACGCGCGGCATCGTTCACCTTTCGGTCGATCTCTGCCTTGTCCATGCCCGCCATCTTCAGCGGGAAGGCGATATTGTTGCGCACGCTCATATGTGGATAGAGCGCATAGGACTGGAAGACCATCGCCAGACCCCGCTCGGACGGGGCCTTCTCGGTCGCGTCCCTGCCGTCGATGACGATCTTGCCGCCGGAGACATCTTCGAGGCCGGCGATCAGGCGCAGCAGGGTGGACTTGCCGCAGCCGGACGGGCCGACGAAGACGACGAATTCGCCGTCCCTGATATCGAGATCGATCGAAGGGATGACCTTGGCTTCGCCGAAGACCTTCGAAACCTTTTGAAGGGTAATGCTGCCCATGTTTCTCTCCCTATGATCTTATTTCACCGCGCCGAAGGTCAGGCCGCGGACAAGTTGTTTCTGGCTGAACCAGCCGAGGATGAGGATCGGCGCGATCGCCATGGTCGAAGCCGCCGAAAGCTTGGCGTAGAACAGGCCTTCCGGGCTCGAATAGGAGGCGATGAAGGCCGTCAGCGGCGCTGCCTTGGAGGCCGTCAGGTTCAGCGTCCAGAAGGCTTCATTCCAGGCGAGAATGATGTTGAGCAGCAGCGTCGAGGCAATGCCCGGCACCGCCATCGGCGTCAGCACATAGATGATTTCCTTGGCGAGCGAGGCTCCGTCCATGCGAGCGGCTTCGAGGATCTCGCCGGGGATTTCCTTGAAGTAGGTGTAAAGCATCCACACGATGATCGGCAGGTTGATCAGCGTCAGCACGATGACGAGGCCGGTGCGCGTATCGAGCAGGCCCGAATTGCGGAACATGAGGTAGATCGGGATGAGCGCGCCGACCGGCGGCATCATCTTCGTCGACAGCATCCACATCAGCACGTCCTTCGTCCGCTTGGTGGGAGCGAAGGCCATGGCCCAGGCGGCGGGAATTGCGATGATGAGGCCGATCAGCGTCGAGCCGAAGGAGATCACCACCGAATTCATGAAGTGGCTGAGATAGTTGGAGCGGCTCTGCACCTCCGCGTAGTTCTCCGTCGTCCAGTGGAAGAACAGGAACTGCGGCGGCGAGGCGATCGCATCTGCCTCCGACTTGAAGCTCGTCAGGAAAGTCCAGAGAATTGGGAAGAAGATCAGGATAGCGAGCGCCCAGGCGATCGCGGTCATGATGACCTTGCGTTGGGTGGTGACCTTTCTAGCCATCTCAAGCCTCCAGATTCTTGCCGACGAGGCGGACGAGGAAGATCGCGACGATATTGGCAAGCACGACCGCCACGATACCGCCCGCCGAAGCCCCGCCGATATCGAACTGCAGCAACGCCTGTACATAGACGAGATAGGTGAGGTTCGTGCTCTGTGTGCCCGGACCGCCATTGGTGGTGACCAGGATTTCGGCAAAGACCGACAGCAGGAAGATCGTCTGGATCAGGATGACCACGGTGATGGCGCGGGCCATGTGCGGCAGGATGATGTAGATGAACTTCGAGATCGGGCCGGCGCCGTCCATTTCGGCGGCTTCCTTCTGCTCTTCGTCAAGCGACTGAAGCGCCGTGAGCAGGATCAGCGTGGCGAAGGGAAGCCACTGCCAGGCGACGATCAGAATGATGGAGAACAGCGGCACGCTGGCCAGCCAGTCGATCGGCTGCAGGCCGACAGCCTTTGCCATATAGGCGAAGAGGCCGTTGACCGGGTTCATGAACATGTTCTTCCAGACAAGCGCTGCCACCGTCGGCATGACGAAGAAAGGCGCGATCACCAAAATGCGCACGATCCCCTGACCGTAAATGTCCTGGTCGAGCAGCAGCGCAAAGAGGATACCGCCGACGACGGTGATCAGAAGCACACCGGCGACCAGCACCAGCGTATTGATGAGCGCTGCGAAGAAGGCCGGATCGGTGAGGAAATATTGGTAGTTTAAGAGACCGACGAAGGTTTCCATGCCCGGGCTGAGCAGATTGTAATTCAGCAGGGAGAAGTAAATCGTCATCGCCAGCGGGACGATCATCCACGCGAAGAGCAGCACCACGGAAGGTGCTATCATCAGGCGTGCTGCGGAGCGAGTGTGGAACGTTGCCATAGCAATCACCGGTCTGATCTGAAGCGGAAACGGATGCGAAACAGCTTTGAAAAAAGTGGCCGCCGATGCAGTTCGGGCAATCGGCGGCCCGGAGGTGCGGAATGTCAAGCATTCCGTACATGCTCAGGAGGTTTTACTTGATATAGCCCGCCTTGGTCATTTCGCGGGTGGTCAGCTGCTGTGCGCTCTGCAGGGCCTGGTCGACCGAAATCTGGCCGGCAAGGGCTGCGGAGAACTGCTGGCCGACAGCCGTGCCGATGCCCTGGAATTCCGGGATCGCCACGAACTGGACGCCGACATAGGGAACCGGCTTGACGGTCGGCTTGGTCGGGTCGGCGGAGTTGATGCTGTCGAGCGTCATCTTCGCAAACGGAGCGGCCTTCTGGTAATCGGCATTCGCATAGAGCGAGCTGCGCGTGCCGGGAGGTGCGTTCAGCCAGCCTTCCTTTTCGGCGACGAGGTTGGTGTAATCCTTGCTCGTTGCCCAGGCGATGAACTTCTCGGCTGCTTCAGACTTCTGAGAGCCTGCCGGTATGGCGAGGTTCCAGGCCCAGAGCCAGTTGCCGCGCTTGCCAAGGCCCTTGTCCGGAGCCAGCGCAAAGCCGACCTTGTCGGCAACCTGCGACTGCTTCGGATCGGCCACGAAGGAAGCGGCAACCGTTGCGTCGATCCACATGCCGCACTTGCCGGTCTGGAAGAGCGCCAGGTTTTCGTTGAAGCCATTGGAAGAAGCACCGGGAGGACCGGCTTCCTTCATCAGGTTGACGTAGAAGGTCAGCGTGTCCTTCCACTCGGGCTGATCGAACTGCGGCTTCCACTGCTCATCGAACCAGCGGGCGCCGAAAGAGTTCGACATAGCCGTCAGGAAGGCCATGTTTTCGCCCCAGCCGGCCTTGCCGCGCAGGCAGATGCCGTAGATTTCCTTGTCCTTGTTGGTAATCTTCTTCGCAGCATCTGCGATGAAGTCCCAGGTCGGCGCATCGGGCATCTTCAGGCCGGCAGCGTCGAACAGGTCCTTGCGGTACATGACCATGGAGCTTTCGCCGTAGAACGGAGCTGCATAGAGCTTGCCGTCTTGGCTGATGCCGCTGCGGATAGCGGGCAGCAGGTCATTTACATCATAGCTGTCGCCGAGATTGTCCAGCGGCAGGAGCCAGCCCTGCTTTGCCCAGATCGGAACTTCGTAAGTGCCGATCGTCAGCACGTCATACTGGCCGCCCTTGGTCGCGATGTCGGTCGTGACCTTCTGGCGCAGTACGTTTTCTTCGAGGGTTACCCATTCAAGGTCGATGCCGGGATTCTTCGCCTTGAAGTCATCCGTCAGCTTCTGCATCCGGATCATGTCGCCGTTGTTCACGGTCGCGATTGTCAGCGTCTCGGCCGAAGCCATGCCGGCAAACGCCATTGCCGAGCAGGCGCCCAGCAGGAAAGTTCTCAATGTCATATCTTCCTCCCAGAAGATGAGTAGTGAGCATTCGCTTTGCTCATGGGCAATTACTCATCAGCGGGGAAAATTTGTCAATTGGCAATCGTTGCTGCGATGCCGAACAACCAAGCTATAGCATTGATTCAGAAAGGTAATATTTTTGCTCAGTTATTGAGCAAAAACTCAGCCGTCTCTTCGTCAGTGATCAAACCGTTCACCTGATGGCCGCTGATGGCAGCCCTGATCGCCTTGAACTTGCGCTTGCCCTTGGCAATCCCGATGACGACAGACGAATCGCGCGACGGGATTGGAGCCGATGCGACACGCTCGTTGATCGGGTTGTCGAGCAGCTTGCCGTCGGCGTCGAATATCCAGCCGCAAATCTCGCCTGCCGCGCCGCCGCGCATCAGTTCCATCATCTCGTCCTTCTCGAGGAAACCGTCGACGCAGAGCGGGCCGTCGATCCCGAGCTCGCCGATACCGACGAAGGTCACATCCGCCTGTGCGCTGATCGCCAGCGTCGAGCGCACGAGTTGCTGGCCATGCAGAAGCTCGCGCTCCTCCGCCGAGGTGACGAGAACCGGCAGCGGCATCGGATAGTGCCGCGCCTTCACGGCATCGGCCATGCTGAAGATGACGTTGTAATAGGCGGCCGAACCGTCCGGGGCGATATTGCCCGTCAGCGAGACGATGCGGTGATTGGGACATTCGATCGCCGGCAACTGGTCGACGGCCGCCTTCAGCGTTCGCCCGGTGCCGACCGCGAGCACGATCGGATCGGGGCGCTTCAGCCAGCGCTCGATCTCGGAAGCTGCCGCCTCCGCAATGCCGACCGTCGTCGAGGAAGAACCCGGATCGCTCGGAACGATCTCGACGTGCTTGAGACCGAATTTCTTGCGAAGCTGATTGCCGAGTTCGAGGCAGGCGGCAATCGGATGGTCGAGCCGGACCTTGATCAGCCGCTCGGCCACGGCGAGCGAGACGAGCCGCTGTGCCGACTGGCGCGAAATGCCCATGGCGGACGCGATTTCATCCTGCGTACGGCCGGCAACATAATAGAGCCAACCGGCGCGCGCCGCGTCATCCAGCCGTCCGGAAGTCTCCGATCTCTTTACCATCCATCGCCGCCATTGATTTCTTTGAGTCTGTCTGGCGTCAGATCAAACCAAAAATCGGGCAAATGTCGAGGGCGTTGAAAAAGTGAGCAGCCAGTTCTTTATCCGAACCACTGCATGACGATGTAGATGGCAGCCTTGACGAGACCGTAGATCACCCCACCGGCAACAGCGACGGAAACCGCCGTCATGATGAAGCCGAGAAGCGAAAACAGCCCGTCCCGGCCGAGAATTGCAAAAGCAAAGACGGAAATCGCAATCGCCGGCAGGATATTGCCGAGCGGCACCGGCAGCACGAGAACGATCGCCAGCACCAGGCAGCAGAAGCCCGCCAGATATTCCGCAGGCGGCTCCACGAAAATGCTGAGCCGCGGCTGTAGCATGCGCTCCGCCCAGGCGAGCCATGGATGGATGCGCCCGACGATCGTCTCGAAATCCTCCCGTCGCATGGAGCGTGCCGCAATTGCCTTCGGCAACCACGGCTTCAAGCCGAAAGTGAGCTGTGCAGCGAGGAATACCAGGGGAGCACCGAGCAGCGAGGAGGTGCCGGGCGGCGTTGGAAAGGCGTTCGGCAATGCGAAGATCAGCATCAATGCGCCGATCGCCCGGTCGCCCATCGTCTGGAACAGGTCTCCGATCGAGACTCGTTCACGGCTTCGATCCGCCGCCATCTGTCGCAGGATGGAGGAAAGCCGCCGACCCTTTGGGCGCGGCCTGCGAGTGGTCGTTCTATTGGCTTCGGTATTTTCGATTGTCATGAATCCGGCATCGGCAGGTGAATAATGAAAAGCTTGCCCGTGCAATATGCCATTAGCATGACCCTGACCGATGAAAATTTCGGCGCGTGCATGCCAGTAACTTAGTTCATTTATCGAATAATCCTTGTAATTCCCTGCCAAGAGTGCGAGCAGACGCCGACACAGACAATTGGCAGACACCAGATGATCATTTCATTCGATATCGGTGGCTCCGCCATCAAAGGCGGAATTGCGCGTTCAGAATCCGACATCGTACCGCTTGGCCGCCGCCCGACACCGAAGGACGATTTTCCGGCCTTCGTCGAAACACTGAAGAGCTTTATCGCTGAAGCTGACGAACAGCCTTCCCGCATCGCCTTGTCGATTGCCGGCGTCGTCGACCCGGACACGCAGCGCCTGATCGTCGCCAACATACCCTGCATCCACGGCCGCAACCTCGCCGCCGATCTTGAGGCCGCGCTCGGCCTGCCCGTGCTGATCGCCAATGATGCCGATTGCTTCGCCATGGCGGAAGCCGAGCTCGGCGCCGGCCGCGGTCACCGCATCGTCTTCGGCGTTATCCTCGGCACCGGCGTCGGCGGCGGCGTCGTCTCCGATGGCCGCCTCATCAATGAGTCGGGTGGCTTTGCGGGAGAATGGGGCCACGGCCCGATCATCGCGTCGCAGGCCGGCACCCCGCCGGTCGCCATTCCCGCCTATGCCTGCGGCTGCGGCCAGAAAGGCTGTGTCGATACGGTCGGCGGCGCGCGCGGCCTGGAACGCCTGCACAAGACGCTGCACGATCTCGACCTCTCCAGCGAAGACATCATCACCGACTGGCGCAAAGGCGAGGAAAAGGCCAACCGCACCATCGACGTCTATGTCGATCTCGTCGCTTCGCCGCTGGCGCTCGCTATCAACATAACGGGCGCAACCATGGTACCCGTCGGCGGCGGCCTCTCGAATGTCGAACCGCTTCTCGCCGAACTCGATCAGGCGGTGCGCGCCCGCATCCTGCGGAAATTCGACCGGCCGCTGGTGGTGCGCAGTGAATGCCGCATCGAACCCGGCCTGATCGGCGCAGCGCTTCTGGGCCTGAAGGCCGAAGCAGCTTAAAGCAATCCCAGCAAAAGTGTGCAGCGGTTTTGCGTCCGGAATTGCGTAAAAACGAACTTTAAAGCTTCGGCCACATCCTGACGATCGCGGCGAAGCGCAGCCAGTCCTTTCGTAGTGTCGGGGTCCAGGCAGCTTCCGCAACCGCCGACAGCCGTGGGAAGACCAGCCGGTTGAAGTAGGCCCTCGAGACGAAATTCTCGCCCCAGATGCAGGCCTGGATGCCACGCATCCGCTCTCTCAACTCCTCTGGTAACTCGCCCTCGGCTTCGTATGCATAGGTCTTTTCCGGAGGTGTGAAACCGGCCCAACTCGCACCCGGCTCTCCCCAACCTTCGGCCTGGGCCATATCGAGATAATAGGCCTGCCCCGGCGTCATGACGATATCATAGCCCTCGCCCGCCAGCTCGATGCCGACCTCCGGCTTCTCCCAGGCCATCAGCAGCGTGCCGTCGCGATCGACGCCGCCGCCATGCGAGACCTCGTTCCAGCCGGCAAGCTTCTTGCCGCGTTCGGCAAGCATGGCCTTGATCCGCCGCATGAAATGCGACTGGAGCTCGGCCGTACCGGCAAGCTTCTCCTTCTCCATCAGCGCCTTGCAGGCCGGAGAGGCGAGCCAGGAACCATGTGGCACCTCATCTCCGCCGATATGGAGGTAGTCGAAGGGAAAGAGTGCTGCCACCTCGTCGAACACCTTGCCCAGGAATTCATAGGTGAACTCGATCGCCGGATTGAGCGCATTGTTCGGATAGCCCTGCACAGAGCGATAACTGTTCGGCGCCTCCTGACTATCGATAAGCTTTGGCAGAGAAAAGAGAGCGGCTGCGCTGTGCCCGGGAATATCGATCTCGGGCACGACATCGACATGAAGTGCAGCGGCGTGAGCGACGATCCGGCGCGCGTCGTCCTGCGTGTAATATCCCGATCGCGGTTCGGCCCCGTCGCCAAGCTGCGGCACGAGAACCTCATCCGGCCCGCGTTTTGAACCGATCTCCGTGAGCTCCGGATAGGCCTTGATCTCCAGTCGCCAGGCCTCATCGTCGGTCAGATGCCAATGGAAAATGTTGAGCTTGTTCCAGGCGAGAATATCGATCAGCCGCTCGATATCCGCGACCGGATAGAACTGCCTGCTAACATCGAGATGACAGCCGCGCCACTCGTAACGAGGCTGGTCGGCAATATCGCCGAAGACGGGAAACTGGAAGATCTCGGCATCCCGGCGCGCACCGTGCAGCAATTGGGCGAGGCTGATAAGCCCGTAGAACCGCCCTACCGCATCATCGGTGGCGAGAATGATTTCCTGGGCCGTGAAGCGTAGTTCATAGGCGGCCGGCATGATCGAGGATTCCGTCTCGAAGCGGATCGGCCGCCCACCCTGGACCGGCTGCAGCGTGAAAGGCACGTTGTCGGCGGGGAAGAGCCGTTGGCAGAGTGCCAGCACCTTCGCCACCGCCTTGATATCTTCGGCGCGCGAGCCGGCCGCCGGATAAAGCGCGACGGGCGGCACGTCGTCCGGCCGCATTGATAGGGAGAGCGGCCAGGGCAGCAGCGAAAACGGCTCCGTCACCTCGCCTCTCGGCAGCAGCTCCGGCAATTCGCCGCGCTCTGCGCCATCAAGCATCAGATCACCGAAGCTGACGGGGACATGCCGGCCGTCGGCAAGCGTAAGATAGGCGGATTTGATGCCCGCCGTGACGTGCTTCGGGCCATTCGCCAGCCCCTCCACGGTAAACTGCCAACTGTCGCCCGGCTTGAGCGTGAGCCCATCAGGCGGAGAATACTCATGAAAATTCGCAACGCGCCGCTTGAGCACGGCACCCTTGGCGACATGGTCGTCCGCGACGCGGGTGAGCGAAGTATAGGCGAGCGTAAAGCCGGAGAGCGGTTCGTCAGAAAGGTTGAAGAGCGTGAAACTGAAGCGCCCGAAACTTCCTTCGACCGGGCTCCAGCTCGCTTCTAAACGGTAATCGGCCACAGTCATATCCTCCCTCCAACGAATATAGGGCGATCTTTACTCCCGTTTAGCACCACCGTCTCCTCGACGGCAGCATCCTGCGCGCCGATGGCGTGCGAAACCGCATGCTCTGGCAGACGCTCTACTACCGCCGCAAGCACGAAGGCCGCTGGAAGATATCGGGCTTCACCGGCCACCTGCCGAACCCGATGGGCTGAGACAAAGGATGAGTGAAACAAAAATGGCGCGGCCTCGACCGCGCCATTGTCTCATTCGGCTGCCAATGCCGGCGGATGATGGATGTCCCCATCCGCCTCTTCCTGGTTGGCATTGGCGTGTTCCTCATTCCTGGCTTTCGGCTCGCGTCCGAAGAACAGAGCGTAGCCGGCCGGCAGTACGAGGATGGTCAGGACGGTCGCGACCAGAATACCGCCCATCATGGCGTAGGCGAGCGGACCCCAGAAGACACCGCGCGAGATCGGGATCAGCGCCAGCACGGCTGTCAGCGCCGTCAGCATGATCGGCCGGAAGCGGCGGACGGCAGCACCGACGATCGCCTCCTGCCTGTGCATGCCCGCCTTGATGTCCTGATCGATCTGGTCGACGAGGATGATCGAGTTGCGGATGATGATGCCGAGCAGCGCGATGACGCCGAGGATCGCCACGAAGCCGAAAGGCGCACCGCTGATCAACAGGGCCGAGGCGGCGCCGATGATGCCGAGCGGGCCGGTGGCGAAGACCAGCATCGCCTTGCCGAAATGCTGCAGCTGCGCCATCAGCAGGATCATGATGACCACGAGCATGATCGGCGCCTTGGCGGCAATCGAGGCCTGGCTTTCGGCCGAATCTTCGGCACCGCCCTGGATCTCGATCTTGTAGCCGGCCGGCAGGCTGTCGCGCAGATCCTTCATGTCGTTGTACAGCTTGGTCACGACGTCATTCGACTGAACATTATCAGGCAATGTCGCACGCACGGATATCGTCGGCAGGCGGTTGCGCCGCCATTCGACACCTTGTTCCATTGATGGCACGACCTTGGCGATCTGCGAGACCGGAACGAAGCCGCCGAAATCCGTCGGTACATAGACCGAGTTGACGGCCGAGAGCAGCGAACGGTTGGCATCCGGCTCACGGGCAACGATCGAGACCGTCTCCTCGCCGTCGCGGAAATCGTCGAGCGGTGCGCCGGACATGGCGGTCTGCAGCATCTGGCGGACGCGCTGCGAGGTGACGCCGAGTGCACGGGCGCGGTCCTGATCGATGACCAGCTTCATGGCAGGCACCGGCTCCAGCCAGTCGTCATGGATGGCACCGAGCATCGGATCCCTCGTGAAGCGCTCCTTTACCTGATCGGCGATCTCACGCACTTCCGCACGGTCCGGACCCATCACGCGCATCTGCACCGGCCAGCCCGTCGGCGGACCGAGGAAGAGACGGTCGACCTTGCCGCGGATGGACGGGAAGTCTTCCGCCAGGATCGTCCTGAGCTTGGTGATGAGGCGTTCACGGGCCGGCTCGTCATTGGCCATGATCAGGAGCTGCGCATAGTTCGGGTTGCGAAGCTGCTGGTCGAGCGGCAGGAAGAAGCGCGGCGCGCCTTCGCCGATATAGGTGGCGATGAACTTCTTGTCCGGGTCGTCCATCATCTTGGCTTCCAGCGCCTTTGCCTGGACTTCCACTTCCTTGATGCTGGTGCCCTCTGGCAGCCAGAGATCGACGAGGATTTCCGGACGCGAGGACTGCGGGAAGAAGTTCTGCGGAATGAACTGGAAGCTCCAGAGGCTGGCAACGAAGGTGGCGAGCGTCAGCGCGACCACGATGACGCGATGGCGCACCGCCCAGCCGACCGTATGGCGCAAGCCTCGATAGAAGCGCGTGTCGAACACGTCATGATGTTCGCCCGCATGATGACGCTGTTTCAGGATCATGTAGCCGAGCCACGGCGTAAAATAGACCGCCACGAACCATGAGGTCACCAGCGCGATACCGACCACATAGAAGAGCGAACGCACATATTCGCCGGCCGTCGAGGCCGCAAAGCCCACCGGAATGAAGCCGGCCGTGGTGATCAGCGTACCCGTCAGCATCGGGAAGGCGGTCGAGGAATAGGCAAAGCTCGCCGCATCGATCTTGACGAGACCTTCCTCGAGCTTTCGCTCCATCATTTCGACGACGATCATCGCATCGTCGACGAGCAGGCCGAGCGCGATGATGAGCGCGCCGAGCGAAATGCGCTGCAGGTCGATACCGAGCTCGTACATGATGGCGAAGGTCGCAGCCAGAACCAGCGGAATGGCGATGGCGATGACAAGACCCGAGCGCCAGCCGATCGACAGGAACGAGACGACGAGCACGATGGCCAGCGCTTCGCCGAGTGCATGCATGAACTCGCTGACCGCATCCGTCACGACGTCAGGCTGGTTGGAGATCTGGTCGACGGCGACGCCATAGGGCAGCGAATCCTCGAAGCGCTTGTAGGTCGCCTCCACATCCTTGCCGACATCGGTGACCTTGAAACCCTTGGCCATGACGACGCCGACCTGCACGCTGTCGTGACCGTTATAGCGGTACTTGCGCTGATAGGGGTCTTCAAGGCCGGAGGTGACGGTGGCGATATCGCCGAGGCGTGTTACCTGATTGCCGGAGCGCAGGCGCAGTTCGCGGATATCCTCCACCTTGTGAACATTGCCTTCGACCGAAATGCGCACCGAGCGCAGGCCGGTGTCGACGTTGCCGGCCGGATCGACGGCGTTCTGGCCCTTGATGGCGTTCTGCAGGTCAGGGATCGTCAGTCCGCGCTCGGCGAGCGCCTTGGAGGAGACGTCGATATAGATCTTTTCCGGCTGGTCGCCGATGATGACGGCCTTCTCGACACCCGGCGTTGTCAACAGCATGTCGCGCGCCTGGATCGCGAACGTCTTCAACTCCGGATAGGAATAACCGTCGCCGCTGATCGAATGCAGCGTAATGAACGTATCGCCGAATTCGTCGTTGAAATAGGGACCGAGCAGGCCCAGCGGCAGATCGCTGTTGATGTCGCCGACCTTCTTGCGCACCTGATAGAAGGCGTCCGCGACCTGGGCGCTATCCGTATCACCCTTCACCTGCACGGTGATGATCGTGCTGCCGGCACGCGTGTAGGACTTTACCCAGTCGAGATGCGGCGTCTCCTGCAGTTTGCGTTCGATCTTGTTGGTGACCTGGTCTTCCATGTCCTGAAGCGAGGCGCCAGGCCAGAGCGCCTGCACCACCATGACGCGGAAGGTGAAATCAGGGTCTTCCTTCTGGCCCATGCGTGTCAGGCCGAGCACACCGGTAATCAGGATCAATCCGAACAGGAAGCGTGCGATGCTCGGATGGCCGATCGCCCAGCGCGAAAGGTTGAAGGGGCGCTTTTCAGTGGTGCTAGTGTCCATGATCCTGTTCCCTCTCCCTGACCGTTCAGCGAACGGCTGCGTCCGTTTCGGCGGCAGCCGATTGCTGGTTGGGAAGCTTGACCTTCAGGTTTTCGCTCATGAATTGCGTGCCGGCTGCCACGACGAGATCGCCGCTATCGAGCCCCTTGGCGACACGAACGCCATCACCGGTGAAATCCGCAATCTCGACACCGCGGACATGGACGGTTTCCGTTCCACGGTCGACGGTCCACACGACCTGCTTGCCATCCTTCCGTGCCAGTGCGCTGAGCGGGATGGAAACATAGGTGTCCGTATTGCTGACATCGGCTTCGATCGTCGCCGTCATCCCGAGCAGCACACGCGGATCGTTCGGCAAGCTGACACGCACGGCGAAAGTGCGCGACTGCTGGTCGGCGCTGCCCGCGACCTCGCGAACGGTGCCATCAAGCACCAGCTTGTCATCGGACCAGAAGCTCGCCTTGACGGCCTTGCCCGGCTTGAACTGCGCGATATCGTTTTCCGGCACCGCGATCTGCACTTCCTTCTCACCATCGACAGCAACGGCAACCACCGGCGTGCCGGACCCTACGACCTGTCCGACATCGGCATTGATGGTGGTCACGATACCGCTATGGTCCGCCTTGAGTTCCGTATAGCTCACTTGGTTCTTCGCCTGGTCGAGCGCGGAAGCGGCAGCATCCCGGCTCGAAATCGCCTGGTCATGGCTGAGCGAAGCCTGCTCGACCTGGGATTTCGGCGCGACATTCTTGTCGAAGAGCTGCGCGGCGCGGCGGTTTGCGATATCGGCCGTCTCGACGGCCTTTTCAGCGGCGGCGAGATTGGCGTCGGCAGTCTTCACCGCAAGCTGGTAATCGGTCGAATCGATCCGGGCGAGAACGTCTCCCGGCTTCACCTGCTCGCCGATATCGACGAGACGCTCGGTGATCTTGCCGCCGACGCGGAAGCCGAGGTTCATTTCCGTGCGCGCCCGCACCGAGCCGGAATAGTCCAGCGTGCGGGTGTCGCCGGCCTTGGCGATCTCGACTACCTTGACCGGCCGGATGACTTGCCGGACCTCTGCCTTTTCTTCCGTGCAGCCGGCGACGCCAAGCGCCACTGCGCTTACGAGCGCGAGGCTCACGACGGACGGCATGCGGTTGCTGAAGGTCTTGAGCGAAAACATCCTTCGCACTCCTGATCGTTTCGGGTTTTCTTGGGCGACCTTTGCCGCGATTATTTTCTGAGCGCCCTGATCGCAAATTCGATCAGTTCGTCCACGGTCGCCCGGTTTGTCTTGGCAAGACATTGGGCCACCATCTGCGGGTGACAGAGATTGATGGTCGCCGCCCCAAAGCAGCGGGAGGCGACCTCGGGATCCTGGTCGGCAAATTCACCGGCAGCGATGCCGTCGCGGATAACGTCGGCAATCAATGCGTGAATGGAATCGATGTGCTTCTCGATGACATGCCAGTCGCGTTCGATCGCGACGATCACCATCTCATGCACTTTCTGCTGATCGAGCATCATGTCGAGCGTCAGCTGGTACTGGCTGCGCACGTACTGGCGCAGCCGGTCGGAAGCGCTGATCTTCTGATGGCAGATATTGGCTGCAAGCTCATAGCTCATCGCCAGCATGCGTCCGCAGATCGCCTGGTGGATCTCAACCTTGGAGGCGAAGAAACGGTAGATATTGGCAGGCGACATACCGAGGTCGCGGGCAACGTCGGCAACTGTCGTCTTGGAATAGCCGTAGTGGCGAAAGAGCCGCTCCGCCGCATCGAGAATACGGGTGATATTTTCCTGCCGCGTGACGTCCAGCGTATTTTCCGCGATGTCATTCATGAGTTTCAGGCCTGATATTTTACGACTGACGAAATTCGAATTTCGTCAGTCGTAAAATATCATCCTTCACTTGTCAATGATTTTGCGATGCAAACAAAAATGCCGCAGCCTCGGAGGGCTGCGGCATCAGAATGAAAACAGGCTTGAAGGATCAGGCGAGCTTGACGTCGAGCGTGATCGGAACGGCCGAAAGCGCCTTGGAAACCGGGCAACCGGCCTTGGCCTTGCCGGCAAGCTCTTCGAACTTCGCCTGGTCGGCGCCGGGAATGCTGCCGGTCAGCGACAAGTGGATGGCGGTGATGGCAAAACCGCCTTCGACGCTTTCAAGCGTCACCTTGGCGGAGGTTTCCATGTGATCGGCCTTGAGTCCGGCTTCGCCGAGGATCAGCGACAGAGCCATAGTGAAGCAGCCTGCATGGGCAGCACCGATAAGCTCTTCCGGGTTCGTGCCGGGAATGCCTTCGAAGCGGCTTGCGAAGCCGTATGGGTAATTGTTCAGCGCACCGCTCTGGGTCGAGATTTGACCCTTGCCGTCCTTGAGACCGCCCGACCACTGAGCCGAACCTGTGCGATTGATCTGCATGCCATCCTCCTGTTTCGATTGATTTTCGAAGCGTTGCGCCGCTCCACCGCGAAGAGCGTCCTGCCCTTCCGACCGGCAATATAGTCCTCTATCCGCGGAAGACGACATCAGATTGAATTGCAATCATCATACAAGAAGATTGCTTGTGTATGATGATTGCTTTAAAAGACTTGGCCATGAGGAATCTTCCGATGCAGCCCGCAGCAAGACGCGATGAAAAAACTGCGGCGCCCGAGCGCCGGCCGCGCGTCCGCCGTAACGTGACGGCGGCGATTGCCGAGGATATCTGCGCCAACCGATACCCCGCCGGTACGCTGCTGCCGCGCGAAAACGATCTCTGCGACCTCCATGGCGTCAGCCGCACCGTCATCCGAGAATCTCTGAAAGTCCTGGAATCCAAGGGGCTTGTGCGCGGCAAGCCGCGCATCGGCACCACCGTCTGCGATAAGGACGAATGGAACATCCTCGATCAGGATGTGCTGGAGTGGATGGGGCCGCATCTCGGCGACTTTGACCTGCTGGCGAGTATCCTGGAGGCTCGCCGCACGATCGAGCCGGCAGCGGCCGAATATGCCGCAAGCCGCGCGAGCGCCCAGGAGATCGCCGATCTGGAGGAAACCTGGCAGCGCATGCAATCGGCGAGCGACGATCCCGAAACCTTCACCGAGGCGGATCTCCTCTTTCATACGGTGCTTCTCAAGGCGAGCCATAACCAGGTCTTCCGTCGCCTCTCCAGCGCCATCCATGCCGCACTGAAATTCGCGCTTCATGCGTCGAACCTCGCCATGCCGGATCACCGCGAGGCGATCGCCCTTCATGGCAAGGTCGTGGAGGCACTGCGCCTGCGAGACGCGGCAGAGGCGCGCGATTGCGTCAACCGAATTCTCGACCTCGCCAAACGCGACCTCACCGCCGCCGGCCGGACGAAATAAACGAACTGAGAACAATATCGGCGGCTTCGTTCGCCGATGGGAACACGAAGCGAAACGAGAGCACGATTTCCATGAAGATCACCAAATTGACCACCTATATCGTCCCGCCGCGCTGGCTGTTTCTGAAGATCGAAACCGATGAAGGTATCGTCGGCTGGGGTGAACCAGTCGTCGAAGGCCGCGCGCTGACCGTCGAGGCTGCCGTCCACGAACTCGCCGACTACCTCATCGGCAAGGATCCCTTCCTGATCGAAGACCATTGGACCGTGATGTATCGCGGCGGCTTCTACCGCGGCGGCGCGATCCACATGTCTGCAATTTCGGGCATCGACCAGGCGCTTTGGGACATCAAGGGCAAGGCGCTCGGCCAACCGATCCATTCGCTGCTCGGCGGCCAGGTGCGCGACCGTATCAAGGTCTATTCCTGGATCGGCGGCGACCGCCCCTCCGACGTCGCCCGCAACGCCAAGGACGTCGTCGCCCGCGGCTTCAAGGCCATCAAGCTCAACGGCTGCGAGGAAATGCAGATCGTCGACACCAACGAGAAGATCGACAAGGCGGTCGAGACCATCGCCACGATCCGCGAGGCGATCGGCCCGCATATCGGCATCGGCGTCGATTTTCACGGCCGCGTCCACAAGCCGATGGCAAAGGTTCTCGCCAAGGAACTCGAGCCCTACAAGCTGATGTTCATCGAGGAACCTGTTCTCTCCGAGCACCGCGAGACGCTCAAGGAAATCGCCAACCATTGCTCGACGCCGATCGCGCTCGGCGAACGCCTCTTTTCCCGCTGGGACTTCAAGTCGGTTCTCTCGGACGGCTATGTCGATATTATCCAGCCGGATCTTTCGCATGCCGGTGGCATCACCGAATGCCGCAAGATCGCCGCCATGGCCGAAGCCTATGACGTGGCGCTGGCACCGCATTGCCCGCTCGGGCCGATCGCGCTTGCCGCCTGCCTGCAGGTCGACGCCATCTCCTACAATGCCTTCATCCAGGAGCAGAGTCTCGGCATCCACTACAACAAGGGCAACGACATCCTGGATTACATCTCCAACAAGGAGGTCTTCCAGTATGCCGACGGTTTCGTCTCCATTCCCCAAGGCCCCGGCCTCGGCGTCGAGGTGGACGAGGCCTATGTCATCGAGCGCGCCAAGGAAGGCCACCGCTGGCACAACCCGATCTGGCGCCACGAAGACGGCAGCTTCGCCGAATGGTAATCAGAAGGGCCGCGAAAGCGGTCCTTTTTCATTCGCCCTGTCGGATATCGGGCGCTTGACCCGTCATAGTGGAAGCTCAAAGAGGAGTTTTCACAATGGCCAGAGCAATCGCAATCATCATTGCCCGCATCATCTTCAGCTTCATCTTTTTCATGGCTGCCGGCTTCAAATTTGCCGATATCGGCGCGACGGCAGCCTATATCACTGCGGCAGGCTTTCCAGCGGCGACATTCTTCACCTGGATTGCCGCCTTCTTCGAGATCGCGCTGGCGCTCGCTTTTATCACAGGCGCCTTCTTCAGCGAGGCGAGCCTGCTGGCGGGCATCTACGTGATCTTCCTCGCCTTTTCCTTCCATGGCCCGTCGCTCTGGCAGCAGAACCAGGCCGAATTCGGCTTTTTCGTCGATCACTTCTCTTTTCTGGCCGGCCTGCTCTTCGCCGCCGTTCACGGGCCGGAAAAATGGGCGCTTCGCCATAGCTTCCTGAAATAGTCCTCAACGCCACACGCTCCGGAACCAAGAGCCGCCCCGATCATTGCCTTTACCGGCAAGCGCAAAAAGGAGCGGCTTATGGAGTTGCAGGGAAAGATCGCATTGGTGACCGGCGCAGGCTCCGGCATCGGCAAAGCAACCGCATTGAAGCTCGCGGCCGAAGGCGCAAAGGTGGCGGTGCTCAGCCGCACCGA